>Ga0116228_10000075_pt1 | contig 58636 bp, 50 predicted proteins | sample S1TSphfallax_2_FD_89694 | JGI IMG/M metagenome (GOLD analysis project Ga0116228, IMG submission 89694) | Host-associated microbial communities from peat moss isolated from Minnesota, USA - S1T2_Fc - Sphagnum fallax MG | ecosystem: Host-associated > Plants > Peat moss > Unclassified | place...
CGCTACGCGACGCGCCGCGCGAACTCCGCGATGAGCGCGGGCGCCGCCGCGTCGAACCCGACGACGTCGAGCGTCCCCGCATCGTCGGGATCGGCGATGGTGAACCCGGTCGCCGTCATGCCGACCACCACGAGCTTCGCGGCAATGCCGGTCCGCTCGCGGTACGTCCGCAGGGCTTCGATCGGATGCACGGCGCCGGCCCACGTTTCGCTATCCGTGTAGATCACGAACAGGTCGACCGCGAGCCGGTGCTCGAGCGCGTAGAGCATCGGCAACGCGCAGTCCGTTCGGTCGAACGGAAGGTTCTGCGTGCGCCGCACGATCGTTGCAACGGAATCCGTCGCCGCGATCGGCAGCTCGACGAAACCGCCCGAGAACGCCATCGTTCGCACCGACGCATCCGTGCGAACGTGCGTGAGCGCCATCGCGGCCGCACCGACGCGCGGCGTGAGCCCCGGCACGCCGACGAGTTCACCGCAGCTCATCGAACCCGACACATCGAGGCCGATCAGCGTTCGCGCACCCGTTGGTTCGACCGACGCGAACGCGTGCCCGAAGGCCGCATCGAGCGCGTCGACGATTGCCGGAACCGGCGTCCACGTCGAACGTCCGCGTGCGCCGCGCCCCGAGCGATAGGTCTCGAGTGCGGCGAGCACGGCGATCGGGTGAACGCGCGCCGCGCGCAGCCGCGCCGAGTCGGTGAGCCGTTCCACAACGGTTCGCGTTGCCGCCGCGGCGGGCGTCAAGAGCCCGACGCGGGTGAGCGTCGCGAGGTTGCGGAGCAGCGCCGTCGTGCCCAGCGTCGGCAGCAACGCCTCCCACACCGCCGGTTCGCGCAGCCACGCACTCGGGAGGGCCTCCCGTGGGAGACCGCTCTCGCGCGTGATCCGCGCCCACCGCTCGGCATCGAGTTCCACTGCCGCGTGCGCCGTTGCTCGCGCTCCGAGGAGCGCGAGCGACGGTGCCGGCGTGTCCGGCAGCGTTCCGCGTGCGATCCACGCGTAGAGCGCCGCGCGTTCCGCTTCCGCCGTGCGCGGGTGCGCCAAACGGAAGACATCACGATGCGTGAAGCCGGCCCGATCGCGGTACTTCACGACCTGATAGGCGAGATCGCCGACCGGCCGCGCATCGTACCACGCCGCCACCGAGCGACGCAGGCCGCGCCCCCACCCGCGGAACTGCTCGACGTACGAGCAGAACTCCAGCAGGTGCGACGCCGTGCGGCACACGCGACGGAGGCCCTCATCGAGCGCACGCGCGCGCGTCGCATCGTCGGCGAGACCGGCGATGAGCGCGAGCGCGAAGATCGCCGGCGACACCTTCGGCGCGCGACCGCTCTCGGAGATGGCGATCACACGATCGAGCACCGCCGCGCCGTCGCTGCGCGCGAGCGCCGCGAGATGCGTGACGTTGTCGATCGTGAGCGCGCGTTCGGTCGCGTAATACGTTCCGCCCTCGCTGCCGAGGATGAGAAACCGATCGACGCGATCGAGCGGCGCGACGGCGAAGACGTAGCCGCCCGCTGCGTTGCGCACCTGCGTGCGTTCCGGCAACGGCGCGGACTGCGGCGTGCCGATCGTGCGCCCGCGAACGAGCTGACGAAGCCAAGACATGATGAAGAAACCTCCTTTCCGAGGCATGATGACGTTGGAGAATCGAGGTGATGCGGACAAGGGGCGCACGGGAACTGCTGCACCGATGCGTATCGCTACGCATCATATCCGACTCGAACGGATCGAGGCAGCCGACCATGAGAACCCGAGCATTCGGCCCGCATCACAGCGGACGTCGCGGACGAGGCGTGTACCGAGAGCGTCCGCACCTTGCGATGAGGACCGGTGCTCTACCACTGAGCTATCGCAGACGAGCCGGAATCGAACCGGCGACCACCGCTTTATCAGAGAGAACTCGATACGATCGGCCCGCGACGGCCGGTGGATCGTTGTTGTATCGCGAAGCAAAAGAGAGACCGGCCGACGGCCGATCTCTCTTCGCAACAACGCGTGAGTAGAGAGGCTATCGCGAAACCGGATGCTCCGTATACGCATACGCGAACGCAATCGACTGCGGCGCAGCGATGGCGATCGAAATGTGCACGACGTGTTGATGCTTCATGACGCTTGCGATTCTAGGTGAGCAGCGTACGCTTGTCAAGCGCGCATCAATCGAGTGGCGCGAGGCTGACGAACATGCGCTGCAAGTCGGGGACGTTGGCGGGCGTCTCATACCAACAACACGCCTCGAACTCGGCTTCTTTGCCGGGACGTGGTTTGCAGACGGCGACGACGACACAACCGGGCATGCGCTCCTCCTAGAAGAGTTTCTTCATGGCGGATTCGACCAGCACGTCGACGAGGACGGGTCCGTCGACCGCGTTCGCTTCGGCGAGGACGCGACGCAGATCATTCGGATCCTCGACGCGCATGCCGGGCACGCCGTAGCCGTTCGCGAGCGCGACGAAATCGGTGTGACCGATATCGAAGCTCGGTGAACGCGCCGACTTGAAGAGCGCGCTGAACGATCGCATCGCGCCGTAGCCGCCGTTGTTTACGATGACGAACGTGATCGGCAGATGATGTTCGGCCGCCGTCCACAGCGCTTGGATGCCGTAATGGCTCGAGCCGTCGCCGATGATCGCGATGACGCGTTTGCCCGGCGCGGCGAGCGCGACGCCGATCGCGGCCGGTAACCCGTAGCCCAAGCTCCCGCTCGCGGCGGCGAAATAGCGACCAGGTTGCATCGGCAGAAAGTCGTGCAACATCGCGTGCGTCGACGGCGCTTCTTCCGCGATGTAGGCATCGAGTGGCAGCGTCGCGGCGATCGATTGGAGCAGGTATTCGATCGCGATCGGGCTGCTCGGTGCGACCGGTTCGGGCCGGTGCGCGACGGCCGTGGACGGCGCGGCTTGATGCACCTTCGGTAAGAGCCGCTCGACCGCCGGCCCGATCGTGGTGATGATGCTCGTGCCGACCGCAGCAAACGACGCGACGTCGGGATCGTCGGTCAGTTGGAAGACGGTCGTCCCTTCCGCGACGTGCAGGCCTTCGGCGTGAATGTGATAGTTGAACGCGGGCGCGCCGAGCAAGACGACGACGTCGTGCCCCGCGAGCCATTCGCGCACGCCGCTGCGGATGCGCGGCAACGCGCCGACCCACTGCGGATGATCCTCGGGAAAATTACAGCGGCCGGCGAGCGCGCTCCCGAACACGCGCGCACCGGTGCGTTCGGCGAGCTGCACGACGAGCGCCGCGGCGCCGTCGCGATCGACACCGGAGCCGACGACGAGTGCGGGTGAACGGCTCGCGTTGAGCGCCGCGGCGACCGCGTCGAGCGCGCGTTCGTCCGCGACGAAATCCGGATAGATGCGGCGCGCGGCGAGCATCGGCACCTGGCGATCCCAATCGTCTTCGGGGATCGACACGAACGTCGGGCCGAACGGCCGCTGCATCGCAACGTAGTACGCGCGCGCGATCGCCATCGGCACGTCTTCCGGGCGCGCCGGTTCGATGCTGAACTTCACGTACGGTTTCGGCATCGACGTCGCATCGCGCGCGAAGAGAAACGGTTCGGTCGGCAACATCGCGCGCGTTTGTTGGCCGGCGGTGATCACGAGCGGCGCGTTGTTGCGATACGCGGTGAAGATCGTGCCCATCGCGTTGCCGAGCCCGCCGGCCGAGTGCAACGTCACGAACGCCGCGTTGCCGGTGATCTGCGCGTACGCATCGGCCATCGCGACCGAGCTGCCTTCGTGCAGGCCCATCACGTAGGTGAAGTCGTCGGGCCAGTCCTTGAGAAAGCGCAGTTCGGTCGATCCCGGATTGCCGAACATCGTCGTCATCCCGAGGTCGCGCAAGAGCTGCATCGTGACTTCGCGGACCGACGCGGTGTGGGGAAGTGCCTCGACCGTGGTTTGCATGGCGCCTACTTCGCGGCGCGCGAGCGGAGGCATTTGCCGGCCCGTGGAAGCGCATCGTCCGCGAAGTTTCTACCGTCCCGGAGGCGTTTCCATGATCGAAGACCGCGTTGCCCGATTGCTCGATCCCGAGGTGTGGCAGGGCAAGATCTACAGCAACGGCTGGCGCACGCCGGCCGGCGGTTCGGCACCGGTGCTCGACAAAGCGACCGGCGAGTCGCTCGGTACCACCGGCCTCGCCAACAAGGCCGACGTCGCGGCGGCATGCGCGCGCGCGAAGGCCGCGTTTCCGGCCTGGGCAGCACTGCCGGGTGCGGAGCGCGCGGCGATCCTGCTACGCGCCGCCGACCTGCTCGAAGCAGCGTCGGAAGAGATTCTCCTGCTCGAACAGCGCGAGACCGGCGGCATCGCGCCGAAGGCCGGCTTCGACGTCAACGTGACGATCGGTGAACTCCGCGAAGCGGCGAAGCTCGTCGAGCACCCGACGCGGCACGTCGTCGAGAAGACCGACGAGGTCGAGAGCATCGCGATGCGCGTGCCGCTCGGCGTCGTCGGCGTGATCGCGCCGTGGAACATGCCGATGATCCTCTCGATCCGCGCGATCGCGCCGGCGCTCGCGCTCGGCAACACCGTGGTGCTGAAGCCCGACATCCAGACGCCGATCTGCGGCGGCTTCACGTTCGCGGCGGCGTTCGCTGCGGCCGGCTTGCCCGAGGGCGTCTTCCACGTGCTGCCGGGCGACGCCGAACCGGGCGCCGCGCTGACCAGCGATCCCAACGTCAACATGATCGCGTTCACCGGCTCGACCGCGGTCGGCCGCCTCGTCGGTGAAGCCGCCGGTCGCACGCTCAAGCGCGTCTCACTCGAACTGGGCGGCAACTCGCCATTCATCGTGCTCGACGACGCCGATCTCGAACTCGCCACATCGGCCGGCGCGTTCGGCTCGTTCTTCCATCAGGGCCAGATCTGCATGGCCTCGAGCCGTCATCTCGTGCACGAGAAGATCGCACCGGCGTACACGAAGCGGCTCGCCGAGCGCGCCGCCGCGCTCGCGGTCGGTGACCCGACGGGCCACGTGCACCTCGGGCCGCTGATCAACGAGCAACAGCTCACGCGCGTGACCGACATCGTCGGCCGCACCGTGCAAGCCGGCGCGACGGTGGAGAGCGGCGCGACGAACGACGGCCGCTTCTACCGGCCGACCGTGCTCAGCGGCGTGACGCCCGAGATGGCGGCGTTCTCCGAGGAGATCTTCGGGCCGGTCGCGCCGATCACGACCTTCGCGACCGACGAGGAAGCGATCGAACTCGCCAACCAGACCGAATACGGTCTCTCGGCCGGCATCTTCTCGAACGACGTCGCGCGCGCGACGAAGATCGCCGAACGGCTCCACACCGGGCTCGTCCACATCAACGATCAAACGGTGAACGACAACCCGATCATTCCGTTCGGCGGCATGGGCGCGTCGGGCAACGGCGGCCGCTTCGGCGCGATGACGAACCTCGAGGAGTTCACGACCTGGCGCTGGATGACGATCCGGGCGCACGGCCACCCCTACCCGTTCTGAGCGGTGGCCGGAGCGGTCTCACATCGCCGGGATGAGACCGTTCTGACCGACGTTGACCGCGGTGATCGTGTACGAGCCGTCGTCATGTTTCACCGCGAAGACGACGACGTGCGCGCCCGGAACGAGCGCCGCGCGATCGGCGGGTGCGGACGTCGTGATCGGCGTCGTCGCCGCGACGTAGATCTTGGTCGGCGCGGCATTGGGCGGCGTCAGGGTGAGCACGTGACCACCGGCGGGGCCGGCCGACTTCTCGTCGACCTTCGCATCGGCGATGGTGGTGACCGTCGCGTTCGTCATCGACGAGCCGGGCTCGAGATCCCAGGCGCTCACGCCGAGATTCGGCGTCGAACCGACGGCGAAGATGTGGACCTCGCGCGCGTGCAGCAGGCCGTCCGGCCCCGTCACGGCGGCCGAGCCGACGGCCATCCCCGGCTTGATCGCCGAGAGATCGGACTTCACGACATAGGCGATCCGCGTCGTCGGCGCGAGCAGGACCGTGACCGGTCCGGTGGGCATGGCAATCGAAACGGTGTCATGATCCACGGTGGTGATGGTGCCGCGCAGGTGGACGCGCTGATCGTCGGCTCGGGCGGGTGCGGAGGCGGCGGCGGCCACCACGACGGCGGCAACGGCGGCGATGACACGTTTCACGATAGCTCCTTCGGATATACGACGACGATCACGCATGGTTAATCGACGCATTGCTCTGTTGTGCCGGATCGCCGCGGTGGCGGCGCTGCTCGCCAGCGGCCTGACCATCCCCTCGACGAGCGTCAGCGCACAATCGTTCCCGGGCCTGCCGCTGGCGACCCCTGCCCCGAGCAACCCCGCGCTCGATGCGCTCTACGCCACCGCCCCGATCACGCTCGACGGCATCACGTTGTTCCAACTCGCGGTGCCCGTCACGCAGAATACGACGAACCCGGTCGCCGTACGCGCGAACGCGGTCAGCGACGCGCTCGACGAAGTGCTGGCGACGACCGAGCAGCACGGTGAGACGGAGACCGTCTACGAGCCGCAGACGCTGCACGTCGAGATCGTGCGCGACAACGGCCAGACGGTGCTCGAGGCCGTCGATGCGCACCACACCACGGGCGTGATCGTGGTGACGGTCACCTCGGCCGATGCGGAGTACGCGGCATCGAGCATCGACGGCGTCGCTCAAGAGTGGCAGTCGGTGCTGCAGACGAACCTGGTGCGCGCGCTCACGATTCGCCAACCCGCGAACCAGCGCCGCACGATCACGACGGTGGCCATCGTCGCGGCCGTGCTGGTGATCCTCACCGTCATCGCCATCTTGCTCTCGACGCTGTTTGCGCGCCGCATCGCCGCGCTCACGCAGACGTTGGCCGCGCGCAACGCGCAAGTCGATGCGCCGGAGAATCAGCCCGAGAGCCCCGATGACCCCGCCTCGCACGAGCGGCGCCGCGCACGCCTGCTCGGCGTGCTCGCGCGCCGCGTCGATCCCGAGAAACAGCAGACGCTCTACCGCGCGCTGCGCTTGATGACGATCTCCATCGCGGTGCTCGCGTGGGTCGCCGGAATCTCGTGGGCGCTGTTGCAATTTCCCCAAACGGCAGCCGCCGGCGTGTGGCTGTTGCGCAACTTCTTCGGCGTCGCGGCCATCTGGATCGGCGCGCTCGTCGTCGACCGGCTCTTGACCATCACCGTCGACCGCTTGCCCACGCTCTGGGAACTGCGCGCGTTCGGCGCGACCGAGGACACGCAACGCCAACTGCTGCGCGCGCCGACGATCGCGCGCGCCCTCGGCGGACTCAAATCGGTCATCATCATCTTCGTCGCCCTGCTCGCGACGATGACGCAGATCGGCATTCCGGTCGGATCGGTCGTCACGCTCGGCGGCCTCGCGGCGATCGGCGTCTCACTCGCCGCGCAGAACCTCATCCGCGACGTGCTCAGCGGCTTCCTGATTCTGATCGAAGACCAGTTCGTGGTCGGCGACCTCGTGACGATCAACGGCAGTCGCGGGTCGGTCGAACGCCTCACGCTGCGCATGGTGCAGATTCGCGACGTGACCGGGAGCCTCATCACGCTCTCGAACAGCGCGGCCACGGTGGTCATCAACCACTCGCGCAACTGGGCGCGCGTGGATTACGAGATTCCGATCGACATCGCCGCCGACGTGCCGTTCGCGATCTCGCTGCTGCAGAAGCAGATCGCCGAGCTGCAAAGCGATCCGGAGTGGAAGTCGGCGATCGCCGAACCCGCCGAATGGATCGGCATCGACGCGCTCAGCCGCGACGGCGCGGTCGTGCGCGCGCGCATCAAAGCGGCGCCGCTGCGCCAATACGCGCTGCGCCGCGAGCTCAACGAACGCGTCGCCAAGGCCTTCGCCGAAGCCAAGATCGGCTACGGCGCCCCGCTCCCGCCCGAAGCCTAGAGCCGCTTGATGCTGAGGATCTTGATCGGGGGTGCGAGTGATTCGCCCGTTGCGGGGGCGTGCTGGATCTTGGCGATCACGTCGTCGCCCGCCACGACCGTGCCGAAGACGGCGTAGCCCTCGCCATCGGGCGCGCGGTCGGCGTCGAGTCGCCGGTCGTCGCCGATGTTGATGAAGAATTCCGACGTCGCCGAATTCGGATCCGACGTGCGCGCCATGGCGATCGTGTCCGCGACGTTGTGCAAGCCGGTCGTGGTCGTTTTCTCCACCGGGATCGGCGGCATCGCATCGTCCTGCGGTTGGATGCCACCTTGCACGATCGAGAGGCGCGGTCCATCGGCCGCGCGATAGAACGACGCACCGCGATCGTAGACGCCGGCGTCGACGTGCTTGAGAAAATTCGCCGCCGTGACCGGCGCGTGTTGGGTGTCGACCGCGACGACGATGCGCCCGAGCGAGGTGACGATCGCGACGTCGACCGGTTTCGTGTCGGCGCTCGCCGTAACCGGTGCCATCAGCAGCAACGCCGCGATCGACATGCGGACGAGCATGCTACGGCCCCTCGATCGTCCGCACGAAGTGATCGGGCAGAATCTGCTGTGCGAACGCGTCCTCGATCGCGGGCGCCGTCGTCGCGAGCAGGTGTTGCGCATCGAGCTCGTCCTGGTCGAGCGGCAGGCCGTTGGCCTGATCGTCGAGCAGCGAACTTCCGATCGACCCGACCGACGCATCGCCGATCACCACGCGCCGCACCATCGACGCCTTCATCAAACCGAGCTCGAAGTCGCCGACCGGAACCGTGCGCAATTGCGTGATCTCGTTCTGTACGAGCGTTTGGATGCGATCGGCGTTGTGCGGCGCGCACGCGTACTCGATCGAGAAGCGCGCCCGCGCGCCGTTCGCGTGGAACTGCGAGTCGATGCTGTACACGAGGCCGGCATTCTGACGGATGTCGCGGAAGAGCCGGCTCTGCTCGGGCCCGAGCGAACCGCCGCCGAGGATCGAATTGCCGAGCAGCAACGGATAGAATTGCGGTGAGGACCGCCCGATCGGCAAGACCTCTTCGAAGGTGACGTAGTCCTGTTGCACGGGGATGTCGAGCTTCACGTGACCGGCGTCGTTGCGCGGCACCGCCGGCAGATCGAGCGCCGGCGGCGTGCCCGTCGCGTGCCACGCGCCGAAGTCGTTCTGGATCGTCGCCCGCGCGTGATCGGCGGTGACGTTGCCGATCACGACGATCGTCGTGAGATCCGGCCGCATCGTCTTCGCGTCGTAGGCTTTCACCTGGTCGAGCGAGAGCGCTTGCACGCCGGCGACGGTCGGCTGGCGCAATTCGGGATCGCCGAACGGCAGCAGCTTCACCGCCGCCTGTTGCAGCGCGATCGCGTGCGAGCTGTTGAGCTCCGTTTGAAGTTCGTCGATGGCGCGACGGCGCGCGATGTCGAGCGTGTCCTGATCCAAGCGCGGCGTCAGCTCGTTTTGCGCGAGCAGCGAGACCGCTTTGTCGAACTGCGCCGACGTGGTCTGCACGCCGAAGCCGCTGCCGGCGTCGATCTGCGAATCGATGTCGTCTTCCGCGCGATCGAAGGCATCACGATCCATCGTCTGCGTGCCGTAGTCGAACATCTGCTCGAGCACGCGCGAGACGCCTTCTTGACCGTAGGGCTCCTGGATGCCGGGCGACGTCTTGACGTTGCCGTAGACGAACACCGAGTCCGAGATCGTCTCGGGCTGGACGATGAGCGTGATGCCGTTGTCGAGTTTCGTGACGACCGGCGCGAGCCGCGATGCCGGCACGCTGAGATCGCCGACGAGCGGCTCCGCCCACGCGGGCAGCTTCGTCACCGCGGGCTCGGCGTTGAGCGGATTCTCTTTGCTGACGCCGGCCGGTGCGGCCGCCTCCGATTGGTTCGCCGTTGCCGACGGCGTGAGCGAACCGATGATCGCGTGGTTGACGTCGAGGTAGCGCTTCGCGACGCGATCGACATCGGACAGCGTGACCTGACCGATCAGTTGTTGTTCGTAGGCGATCGACGGCTCGTCGTCGAGCGAGACCGTGTCGGCCCAGTCGCTGGCGAGTTGGCTGATCGAGTTGCGGCTCAACTCTTGTTCGGCGATCAAGCGCCGTTTGGTGGCCTCGAACTGATCGGCCGGGACGCCGTGCTGCGCGTAGCCGGTCATGATCGACTCGAGCGTGCGCACCATCGTGTCGGGATCGTTGCCCGGCGCGAGCGCCGCCACCGCGAAGCTCATTTGCGCTTCGGGAAAATAGTTGAGCGGCTGCCAATCGCCGTCGAGTGCTTGGCCGTTCTCGGCGAGCGCGTGCAGCTTGCCGCGCGTCGAGCCGAGCACGCCCTGCAACACGTACGAGGCGAGGAACTCCGGGCTGTCGATCCCGGGCATGCGGAAGCCGATCGCCGCAAGCGGATACGCAAGCGTCGTCGGGCGGCGCAACACCACGCGCTTGAGCACGGGCATGTGCGCGACCGCGTGCGCCGGGATCGGCTTCTCCGGGATCGCTTCGAACGCGGCGCGCACGGCGGCGAGCGTCGGCACGGGATCGACGTCGCCCGCGATCACCAGCACCGCGTTGTTCGGCGCATACCACTTGCGATGGAAGGCTTGCATCTGTGGGCCGGTGAGCTTGTCGAACGCGGCCTTGGTGCCGACGCCGGGATGTTCGTAGGGCGTGCCGCGGAACGCGATCTCTTGCGCGTCGGTGAAGAAATCGTTGCCCGGCGCGGTCTCGTCGCGGGCGACTTCTTGCTCGATGGCGCCACGCTCGTTCTCCCATTGCGATTGCGCGGCGAGGATGCCGCGCATGCGGTCGGATTCGATGTGCAGCACGTAGCCGAGGTCGGCCGCGGGAACGGTGAACTGGTACTGGGTGCGCGTCTCCGCGGTCTGCGCGTTGAACGTACCGCCGAGCGCGGTCGCGATCGTGCCCAGCTGCGAGGTCGAGAGATCGGGCGTGCCGCGGAACATCATGTGCTCGTTTGCATGGGCCATGCCGGGCACCGATGCGGGATCGTCGCGCGACCCCACCAGATAGGTCAGCACGGTAGAGACGACGGGCGCGATCGTATTGCGCACGATCACGACGCGCAGGCCGTTGCGCAGCGTCGCTTTGGTGACGTCGCCGCCGCCGTCGCGCGAGGGTGCCGGTGCGGTCCCCACGATCATGACGGATGCGAGGAGCACGGCAACGGCGCGAAGAGAACGCATATGCGCTCTACGTTCCCCGCGGTCGAATCATCGCGCCTTCCGAAGCGATCGTGCGCGGCAGGACTTTAGTACACAAGCGGACAGATCGGAGCCGTACCGTTTTGATACGGTAACCCGCAATGTACACCGACGACGACTCCGCGTCGCCGCTCCGTCGCAATGCGATCTTCAACGCACTTCCACCGGCCGAGCTCGCTGATCTCATCCCGCACCTTCGCATCGTGTCGTTGACCCGCGGCCAGGTGACGAATACCGCGGACGGCCGAATCGGCAACGTCGACTTTCCGCTCGGCGCGATGATCTCGGTCATGGCCACCTTCTCGTCCGGCTCGAGCTGCGAGGTCGCGTTCGTCGGGCGTGAAGGCTTCGTCGAAGCCGACGCCGCGTTGACGTTCGGGGCCGCCGCCCGGATGACGGTCGTGCAAATCGCGGGGACGGTCGCGCGCCTGCGCTCCGACGTCTTCACCGACAAGCTGATCGAACTGCCCCGGCTCGACCGGTTGGTCCGGCGCAGCCTGCGTTCGCGGCTCTACATCACGGAGCAGATCGCGGCATGCAACCTTCGCCACACCGTCACCGAACGGCTGGCGCGCTGGTTGCTCACCACCAGCGACGGCATCGGCAGCGATCGCGTCGGCCTCACGCAAGAGACGTTCGCGGTGATGCTCGGCGTGCGTCGCGCCGGCGTGTCGGAAGCGGCCGCAGCGCTCGCGCGCCGGGGCGCGGTGCGGCTCGGCCGCGCGGCGATCACCGTCGCCGATCGCGACGAACTGCGCGCCGCCGGTTGCGAGTGCTACGACGCGATGCGGCCGATCGTCAGCGGCGAACTCCTCGCCGAGGAGATCGCGAGCTAAACCGTCTCGACGCGGTTGCGGCCGCGATCTTTCGCGGCGTAGAGCGCGCGATCGCAGGCCGCGACCAGCGCGTCGCCGGGCGTCGGATCCGGCCCGTACGTCGCGATGCCGATGCTGACCGTGACGTTCAGCGGACCGGCCGTCGTCACGAACGGCGTGCGCGCGATCCGCGAGCGAATGCGCTCGCCGGCCACGTGCGCATAGCGCTCGTCACAGTTGCTGAGCAGCACGAGAAACTCTTCGCCACCGTAGCGGCCGACGTCGTCGCAATCGCGGATCGCCGACCGAATCCGCGCGGCGATCTCGCGCAACACTTCGTCGCCGACCGGATGTCCGTAGGTGTCGTTCACGCTCTTGAAGTGGTCGGCGTCGATCATCCCGACGCTGACGGGCGTGCCGCGCCGGGCCCGGCCGAGTTCGCGATCGAGCAGGTCCATCACGGCGCCGCGGTTCCACAGGCGCGTGAGCGGATCGATCATCGCCTTGCGCTCGAGCTCGGCGCGCTCGGTCAAGAGTTCCGAGCGGATCTCGGTGAGCACGCCGCGATGGATCTCGGTCTCGACGATCGCGGCGAGGTCGCGCAGATTCGTCACGTCGTCGCTCGTGAAGCGGCGCGGCTCGACGTCGATCACGCAAAGCGTTCCGACGCGGTGGCCGCCTTCACCGACCTGGATCGGGTGCGCGGCGTACGCGCGAATCCGCGGCTCCTGCACCACCATCGGGTTGCCGGAGAAACGCTCGTCGGCGGTCGCGTCCTCCACGATGAACGGACCGTCGTGCGCGATCGCGTGGCCGCAGAACGAGATGTCCCGCGACGTCGTCCGCGTGTCGATCCCTTGCGCCGACTTGAACCATTGGTGATCGTCGGCGACGAGGCTGACCAGCGCGATCGGCGCGTTGAGCAGCTGCGTCGCCATTCGGGTGATGCGATCGAAGCGTTCTTCCGGAGGTGTACCGAGGATGCCGAGCGATTTCAGTGCTGCCAAACGTTCGGACTCATCGTGCGGAATCGGCGGCGGGAGCATGACCCTCGCTTACGTCGCGACGGCCCGGGCTTGCGCGGCCGCAAGGCGCGCGATCGGCACGCGATACGGCGAGCACGAGACGTAATCGAGTCCGAGTTCGTCGCAGAACATCACCGACGACGGATCGCCGCCGTGTTCGCCGCAGATGCCGATCTTGAGATCGGGACGCGTCGTGCGGCCCTTCGCGATGCCGATCTTCATCAGCGCGCCCACGCCGACCCGATCGAGCACCTGGAACGGGCTGTCCTTGAGGATCTTCAAGTCGAGATACTTCGGGATGAACGTCGTGTCGGCGTCGTCGCGGCTGTAGCCGAACGTCGTCTGGGTGAGGTCGTTCGTGCCGAACGAGAAGAACTGCGCGGTCTCGGCGAGGATGTCGGCGACCACGCACGCGCGCGGCAATTCGATCATCGTGCCGATGCGATACGGCACGGGCACGCCGGTCTCGGCGATCACCGCGTCGGCGACCGCTTTGGCGGCGCCGAACGTGAGGCGCATCTCGGGGCCGGTGCCGACGCCCGGGATCATCACGTCGGGTCGCGCGTCGATGCCGCGCTTGCGCAGTTCGCACGCCGCCTCGAAGAGCGCGCGCACATTCATCGCGTAGATCTCCGGGAAGACGATGCCGAGCCGGCACATGCGCAGCCCGAGCATCGGGTTCACTTCGTGCAACTGCTTCACGCGGGCGAGCAGCTTCATCTTCGCGACGTACTCCGGTTCGGATTCGCCGACGGTGCAGCGCAGTTCGGTCGTCTCTTCGACGAGATCTTCGAGCGAGGGCAAGAACTCGTGGAGCGGCGGATCGAGCAGACGCACCGTCACCGGATAGCCCTGCATCGCCTCGAGGATGCCGAGGAAGTCTTCGCGCTGGAAGACGATGAGCTTGGCGAGCGCGGCGTCGCGGCCTTCGGGCGTCTCGGCCATGATCATCTCTTGCATGACCTTGAGCCGATTCGGTTGCATGAACATGTGCTCGGTGCGGCAGAGACCGATGCCCGTGGCGCCGAGATCGCGCGCCTTCTTCGCATCCTCGGGCGTGTCGGCGTTGCTCCACACGGCGAGCCGCTTGATCTCATCGGCCCAGCCGAGGAATTCCGCGAGCCACACGGGCTGTTCCGACGGCGGCGGAATCAGTTGCACCTTGCCGAGGACGACGTCGCCGGTCGTGCCGTCGATCGTGAGCCAATCACCCTCGCGCAGCGGCGTGTCGTTGATGAACGCCGTCTTTTCGCGGCCGTCGATCTTGAGCGCATCGAAACCGCACACGCACGGCAATCCCATGCCGCGCGCGACGACGGCCGCGTGCGATGTCGCACCGCCCTTGCTCGTGAGCACGCCCTTCGCCGCGATCATGCCGTGCACGTCGTCGGGCGCGGTCTCGTTGCGCACGAGGATCACGGCCTTGCCGGCCTTGCCCCATTCCGCCGCCGTGTCGGCGTCGAAGACGACCTGTCCGGTCGCGGCGCCGGGCGATGCGTTGAGGCCCTTGCCGGCCTTCTCGACCGGCACCGCCGGATCGATGCGCGCGAAGAAGAGCGCCTCGAGCTGACGCGGCTCGACGCGCGAGATCGCTTCTTCTTTCGTGATGAGACCGTCGTGGACGAAGTCGAGCGCGATCTTCACCGCCGCCTCGGCGCTGCGCTTGCCGCTGCGCGTCTGCAGCATGTAGAGCTTCCCGCGTTCGACCGTGAACTCGAGATCCTGCATGTCTTTGTAATGCGTCTCGAGTTGCTTGGCGATCGCGATGAACTGCGCGTAGACCTCGGGCTGCGAGTTCTGCAGATCGGAGATCTTCTCGGGCGTGCGGATGCCGGCGACGACGTCCTCACCCTGCGCGTTGCGCAGGTACTCGCCGAAAAGATCGCGCTCGCCGGTGTTCGGATCGCGCGTGAACGCGACGCCGGTGCCCGAGTCGTCGCCCATGTTGCCGAACACCATCGAGACGACGCTGACCGCCGTGCCCCAATCGTCGGACATCTTGTTGTACGCGCGATAGTCGATCGCGCGCTTGGAATTCCACGAATCGAACACCGCGCCGACGGCGAGATCGAGCTGCTCGTACACGTCTTGCGGAAACGGCCGGTGCGCGTGCGCTTCGACGAGGGCCTTGTACTGCGGGATGAGCGCTTGCCAGTCGGCCGCCTTCAGCTCCGGATCGCTCTTCACGCCGAGCTTCGCCTTGGCGTCGTCGAGCAATTCTTCGAAGTGATGCTTCGGGATCTCCAGCACGACGCTCGAGAACATCGTGATGAAACGCCGGTACGCATCGTAGGCGAAGCGATCGTTGGCGGTGAGCGCGGCGAGGCCGGCGACCGTCTCGTCGTTGAGCCCGAGGTTGAGGATCGTGTCCATCATCCCCGGCATCGACACGCGCGCGCCGCTGCGCACGCTCACCAGCAGCGGGTTCGACGCGACGCCGAAGCCCTTGCCCGTGCGCCGCTCGAGCTCGTGCATCGAGCGGCGGATGTCGTCCTGCAGACCGTCGGGAAAGCGGCGTCCCTGCTTGTAGAACGCCAGGCACTGTTCGGTCGTGATGATGAACCCGGGCGGCACCGGAAGCCCGGCGCGCGTCATCTCGGCGAGGCCCGCGCCCTTCCCGCCGAGGAGATCGCGCATGTCGCCCGATCCCTCCTCGAAGAAGTAGATCGCCTTCCCGAGTGTCGCGGGCGCAGCGGCTGTAAGAACGTCGGACAAGCGAGGTACTCCGTGCACGAGGCGGGAGAGGCGGATTGACGTGCGGCGCAACCGCACACTCGCATCATACTGCCCGGAGGCAGCCAACGGAAACCATTTTCGTCATGAGGCGGACGGTGAGCATGTCGCAACCATACGCCACACTCCTACGGACGTTCGTCGTGCCGGACACCCGTTGAAGGCGTTATTCGTCGAATGCTCGCCTGCCGGGGCGGCGGTCGGCGCCGGTGGGCCGAGGCATTCCCGGGTACACGAGCCGGGTGAGCATCAGCGCACTTTCCCCGGTCGGTGCCGCACCGCTCGCCTTGTATGTCCCCGCTCCGCCGCCCGTAGCGACGCGGAGCACGCTCCCCATCGCCTCCCCGGTCAGTGCGCCCGCGCCCGCCCCGGCACCGTCGGCCGCGCCCACCAGCGAATTGACCGGCGATGCCGGCGAGGTCATCCAGTCGAACGCGGCGGCCGTCTTTGCCAATGCGATGATCGCCTACCCGCCGATCCCGATCGATCCCGTCAAGCCCACGGTCACGCCGGTCGCGCCGGTGGTGCCGGCCGGCTTCACGCCGATCGACACCTACGCCTGAGCGACGAGTTCGGTCCCGGCTCCGGCCAGGGCATTCCGGATGCCGTCCCGCGCCGCCTCGGCGATCAGCGCCCGGCGCGCGCCGCCGGCGACCGCCTCGATCGCGGCGCGCATTTTGGGGCGCATGCCGTCGCTGAACGTGCCGTCGTCGAGGAACGCTTGCGCCTCGGCGACCGTGAGCCGCGGAATCACCGAAGCCGGATCAAGCCGGTCGCGGCGCACGCCCGCCACGTTGGTGAGCACGACGTACGCGTCGGCGCCGAGCGCCGCGGCGATCGCCCCCGCGGCCGTGTCGGCGTTGAGGTTGAGCGCGGCGTTCTCGCGCGGATCGAGCCCGAGCGGCGCGATGACCGGCACCACGCCCAGGCCGATGACGGCGCGCAGAAAGGCCGCGTCGACGGCGGCCGGCACGCCGACGTAGCCGAGGTCGCCGTCGGGAACGCGCAGCCGGCGCGCGGTGAGCAGGCCCGCGTCCTGACCCGAGAAGCCGAATGCGCGCGCGCCGCGCGCCAGCAGCCCGCGCACCAGATCTTTGTTCACGCTGCCGCAAAGCACGGCTTCCACGACGTCGCGGGCGGCGGCCGACGTCACGCGCAGCCCGTCGATCCGCTCCTCGGCGATCCCGCGCTCGCGCAGGGCCGCGTCGATCTGCGGCCCGCCGCCGTGCACCACCACGACCTGGGTTCCGGCCGCCGCCAGCGCTGCGATCTCGTCGAGCACCGGATCGTCGGCGCCCGCCGCCATCGCGTTTCCGCCGTATTTGAGCACGATCAGCATCGCTGCCGGGCTACGCCGCGCGACGCAGGTCCTCCGCCGGTCTCGCGGTACGAAGCTGCGCAATGAAACGTGCCGCCGGCGTGTTGGAATTGATGGACCGGCCGGTCGACGCTCCGGGCGAACTCGCCGGCAACCTGGCCGACATCGCCTTCGCGAACCGCTGGCTCGGCGGGATCGCGCCGATCGTGCGCGAGGTACGGCGGGCCGGCGCACACACCGTCCTCGACGTCGGCAGCGGGTGCGCCGACGTTCCGCTGGCGCTCGTACGTGACGGCCGCCGCCGCGGCGTCGACCTGCGCGCGACCTGTCTCGACCGCAGCGAGCAGATGATCGCGATCGCCCGGCGACGGACCGGCGCCGAGGAGCGTCTTACGTTCGTGCTGGGAAGCGGGGAACGGCTACCGTTCGACGACGCCGCGTTCGACGTGGTGACGTGCACGCTCGCGCTGCACCACTTCGAACCGCCGGCGGCGCGCGCGCTGCTCGGCGAGTTGCGGCGCGTCGCGCGCACCACGCCGATCGTGGGCGACCTCGTTCGCTCGGCGCTCGCCTTCGCCGGCACCTGGCTCTACGCGAACCTCACCTCGCGCAACCGCCTCACGCGCCACGACGCGCCGCTCTCCGTCCGCCGCGCGTACACGCCGGCCGAAGCGGTCGCGCTCGCCCGCGACGCCGGTTGGCGCGCCCCGCGCGTGCGCGCGGAGCCCTTCTTCCGCATGACGCTCACCGATGGTTGACGCGGTCGTCGCCGGCGGCGGGCCGGCCGGCTCGGCCTGCGCGCTCGCGCTCGCGCGCGCCGGCCTCGGCGTCACCCTCGTGGAGCGAGCCGCGTTTCCGCGCCGCAAAGTCTGCGGCGAATACCTCAATGCGGGCGCCGTCGCGGCGCTCGACCGGCTCGGCGTGCTGCCGCTCGTGCGCCGGCACGCTTCGCCGCTGCACGGCGTGCGGCTGATGCCCGCGCACGCCTCGACCGTCGAGTTGCCCTTCGCGCACCCCTCGCTCGCCTGCGAGCGCGCGCTGCTCGACGCGACGCTGCTCGAGGCGGCGATCGCCGCGGGCGTCACGGTGGTCCGCGGCCGCGTGACCGGCGTGCTCCGCGAGGGCAGCCGGATCGCCGGCGTCGCCCTGCGCGACGAGAGCGGCCGCACCGACGAGGTGCGCGCGCACTGGACGGTCGGGGCCGACGGCTGCGGCTCGGTCGTGGCGCGCGAGGCCGGCCTCACGCAGCGTTCGTGGAAGCGCCCGCGCTTCGCCATCGGCGGCCACTACACGGGCTTCGGCGCGTTCGACGGCTTCGTCGAGATGTACGTCGGCGGCGGAGCGTACTTCGCGCTCAACCCGCTCGGGCCGGATCGCGCCAACGTGATGGTCGTCGTCGCGAAGCGCCAGCTCGAGGCCTGGTCGCGCTTCGTCGACGCCGGCATCGCGGGCAAGGCGGCGGAGCTCGCGCGCGGCCGCCGTTCGTTCGACGGCGCGACGCTCGAGGGAACGCGCGCCGCGATCGGTCCGCTCGCGCACGAGGTGCGCGCGCCGATCGCCGAGGGACTCGTGCTCGCCGGCGATGCCGCGGGCTTCCTCAACCCGTTCACCGGCCAGGGCGTGTTTCTCGCGCTGACGTCGGCGGAGAACGCCGCCGCCGCCATCGTGGCGAGCGCGCGCGACCGGGCCGGTGAAGGCGCGGCCTTCGCGCGTTTCGCCGAGGTGCGGGCGGGAGATTTCGCGGCCCGCCGGCGGGTAAGCGGGTTGGTGAGCGCACTCGTCGACCTGCCGCCGCTCGCACGCCGCGCCGCGGCACGCCTCGCGCGCTCGCCGCAACTCGCGACGACCCTCGTCGACGCGCTGGCCGGCATTCGCGCGCCGCAGCACGCTCTCGCTCCCGCCGTTCTACGAAAGCTCGTCCTCTGACCGTCACCGAGAACATCGTCGACATCGCCGCTCCGCCCCACGCGATCTACGCGCTCGCCGCGGCGACGGAGCGCTGGCCGCAGATTCTGCCGCACTACCGCTACGTGCGGATCCTCGGGCAGCACGGACCGGCCCGCACGGTGGCGATGGGCGCGTGGCGCGACGCCTTCCCGATCGCCTGGGTCGCCGAACAGATCAACGATGATGCGACGCCGCACATCGCGTTCCATCACGTGCGCGGCTGGACGCGCGGCATGGACGTGGAGTGGCGGTTCACGCCGGCGGCCGGCGGCGCGACGCGCGTGACGATCGTACACCGGCTCGACTTCGATTTCCCGATCGCGGCGGCGTGGCTCGGCCGCGCCGTCGTGAGCGACTACTTCATCCACGGCGTCGCGGCGCGCACGCTCGCTTCGATCAAAGCGATCGCCGAAGCGGCCGCGCGATGACGCACCGCGTCGCCGTCACCGGGATCGGCGCGGTGACGCCGCTCGGCATCGGGGTGGCGGAGTTCTGGCGCAACGTCGTCGCCGAACGCGTGGCGGTGCGGCGCATCACGCGCTTTCCGGTCGACGCCTATCCCTCGCAGATCGCGGCCGAAGTCGACGACTTCGATCCGAGCGCGTTCGTCGGCGCGAAACGGCGCCACTGGACCGATCGCTTTTCGCAGTTCGCGCTGGCGGCGACGCGGCTCGCGCTCGACGACGCCGACTATACCGTCAGCGGCGACGGCGCCGACGTCGGCACGTACATCGGCTCGGCACTCGGCGGCCTCGCCTACGCCGACGAACAGCACGACGTGTTTCGCGGCGAGGGTCTCGGTGCGGTGCGCCCGCTGCTCGCGCTCTCGGTGTTCGGCGGCGCGGCGACGTGCAACGTCGCGATGGAGTTCGGCCTGCGCGGCCCCAACGTCGCAAACGGGAACTCGTGCGCATCGGGTGCCGTCGCGATCGGTGACGCGTTCCGCGCGGTGGCGCGCGGCGACGTGCGCGCGGCGCTCGCCGGCGGCTGCGAAGCGCCGCTCGCGCCGCTCGTGTACGGCGCGTTCACCGTGATCCGCGCGATGTCGACCAACAACGCCGACCCGCCGGGAGCGAGCCGGCCGTTCGACGTCGAGCGCGACGGGTTCGTGATGGCCGAAGGCGCGGCGATGTTCGTGCTCGAGCGGCTCGAGGACGCGCAGCGGCGCGGCGCGCGCATCTACGGCGAGATCACCGGGTACGGCATCACCAACGACGCCTTCCACATGTCCGCGCCGCAACCCGAGGGCACGTACAACGCGGCCGCGATCCGCGCGGCTCTGGCCGAAGCACAGCGCTCGCCCGACGAGGTCGAGTTGATCAACGCACACGGGTCGGGTACGCGCCTCGGCGACCACGGCGAGGCCGATGCGTTTCGCCTGGCCTTCGGGGAACGAGCGGGACGCATTCCGGTGATGGCCACGAAGGGACAGCATGGCCATGCCCTCGGCGCGACCGGTGCGTGGGAAGTCGCACTCACGTTGCTCGCGATGCGCGACGGCGTCGTGCCGCGGATCGTGAACTGTGACCGGCCGGATCCCGCTTGCCCGCTCGCGCTCGTGCGCGAACCCTTGCACGTGCGCGCGCGCACGGCCGTGAGCAGCTCGGCCGGCTTCGGCGGAATCAACGCGGCCTTGGCGCTCGCGAACATCGACACATGACGAAAACGGGGTATAGGGCGCGCATGAACTTGCGGCGCCAACGCGAATGGCCACCTCACCATACGCCGAGTAACGGACGCCAATGAAACTGGTGCTGCTCGAAATCATGATCGTCGTCGTCGCGACGCGCGCGATTCTCTCGCTTATCGGGGGAAGCGCTCCGGCGTGGCCCAATCCGCTGTGGGTCATGTTCGCCCTGGTCGCGATCGCCGCGACCGTCGCGCTGATCATGACCGAGATCCGTAAACGCGTCGAAGCGCGACGCGAGAGCCTGCGTCCGGTGAAAGCGCCGCACATTCCGCTCGAACGCATCGGTCCGTTCACCGAAGATGCGCTCGTCGTGCGCTACGGCGCCGGCGGACGCCCCAACATCCACCTCAACTAGCCGGCGTCTGCAGCGCGGTTCGCGCTGCCATTGCAAGAGCGCGGAGGGGCGAGAGAATTCCGGCCGCTGTGAGAATCAGACCAAGCTCAGGCGGGTTTGAGCGCGGCGCCGCTGATCATTTCACCGGCCGGAAACGGTGCCGGAATCTTCTTGTATCTCGCCGCCACGGCGATCACCGGGTCGATCTCGGCGGCGACGAGGTACGGTGCGGGCGTCGAGCGCGCCATCGCGGCGAGCTCGGCCGGATCGAGACCGAGAAACGACGCGATCAATCCGGTCGTCTCGTTTTCGTGCGCGGCGACGAACACGTTGGCCTGGTGCATCGCGGCGGTGAAGCGATCGACGGCGGGGCGATTCTGCGCGATCCACGTCGCGTCGGCAAACCAGGCCGCGACCTGATAGCGTTTGCCGATCGCATCGAAGACCGGCGCGGCGAAGCGCGCGTGACCGCCCGAGATCGCCTGCGCGAGCAACGGATTCCACAGCGTCGCGCCCTCGATGCGGGCCTGATCCAGCGCTGCCGCCGTCGCGGCCGGACTCATTTCGACGAATTTCGTCTGCGCGGAGTCACCGCCGCCGCGGTCGATCCACGCGGCGGTCGCGATCGCGTTGAGATCGCTCAGCGAGGCGACACCGACGATGGTGCCCGCGAGATCCTTCGGACCCTTGACGTTCGACGCGGGCGCGACGATCAGGCCGCCGTCGGGCTTCTCGCTGCGATAGATCGACGACGGTGCGATCAGCGCGAACGGGATGCCGCGCGCGTGCGCCACGATCAGGTTGAGGATGCTCGACTTCCCGAGTTGCAGCGTGCCGCCGGCGATCGCCGCCGCGATGGCGGCGCCGCTGGTGAGCCGCGCGATGCGAACGTCGAGACCGTTCTTCGCGAAGAGCCCGGCCGCTTGCGCGTAGAGCAGCGGCGTGGTCTGATCGTCGAGCGCGCAGCCGACGTTGAGCACGAGCGCCCCGGGCGGCGGCGGCGGACCCGCCGGCACGGTTTGCGCGCGCGCCGCGACCGGTGCGAGCGCGGCGCACGTGAGCACGCCGACGAACGCCCGCCGGTCGAGCCCGCGCGCGTTCATCGTGCGGCCGCCGGCGTGCCGTCGAAGCGTTCGCATTCGGCCACGAGCCGGTCGCGGTCCGCACCGTAGCGTTCCACCGCCGCATCGAGCGTCACGTAGCCGTCGATCACGTCGGCGAGCACGTCGTCGAACGGCCGCGCGCGCGGATCGCCGAGACCGCCGCCGCCGGCCTTCTCGAGCGTGAGCAGATCGCCGCGCATCATCCGCACGCCGCTGAAGCGGCTCGGCAATTTCTTCTCCGCGGCCGTGCCCGCGTTGAGCGTGAGCGATCCGAGCGCGCCGGCGTCGCCGCCATCCGCGCCGCTCGCCGGGATGTCGTGTTTGCCGCCGCGACAGGTCAGCTGCGCGTCGTCGACGAGTACTTCCCACACACGGCGCGGCGAGAGGCCGCCGCGGTAGCGCCCGGGGCCGCCGGAATCGCGCACGAGCTCGAAGCGCCGCACGCGCGTCGGATACTCGCTCTCGAGAATCTCGATCGACGCAGCGCGCGTATTCGAGAGCAGCACGGCGATGCCCGAGACGCCGTCCGACGTGGCGCGGCCGCCGTACGCGGATCCGATCGGTTCGTACTGCACGAAGTTGCCGCCACCGGGGCGCTTGCCCGTGATCGAGATCCCACCCACGCCGCCGTTGCCCGCCATGCGCCGCGCCGGCACGAAGTCGCTGAGCGCGACCAGCATCGCCTCGACGATTGCGGTGCAGGTCGCCATGTAGGTGCAGCACGGCGCGGGGAAATGCGGATCGAGCACGGAGCCCTTGCGGAACGTCGTCTCGACGACGTGCGCGACGCCGGCGTTGTTCGGCAGCGACGGATCGATCATCGCGATCAACGCGTAGTAACAGCAGCCGCGCGCGAGCGAGGGGCTGATGTTCACCGGACCGCCGCGCTGATCGTCGGAGCCGGTGAAGTCGAACGCGATGCGATCGCCGCGCTTCTCGATGCGCACGTGATAGCGCACCTTCGAATCGGGCGTCACGCCGTCGGTGTCGACGAACGACTCCGCTTCGTGCACGCCGTCGGGCCAGGTCGCGAGGATCTCGCGGATGCGTTTCTCGGCGACCGTGCCGACGGCACGAAACGTCTCGCGCACGGCGTCGATACCGTAGCGCGCGATCACGCCGGCCAGGCGTCGCTCGCCGAGGCGCGCGACGCCGATCTGGCCGCGGATGTCGCCGACGACGAGGTCGGGCGTGCGGCTATTGGCGCGCACGATCGCCTCGATGTCGCGCTGCGGTACACCGGCCGCGACGAAGCGCACCGGCGGGTACTGGATGCCCTCTTGAAAGAGTTCGCGCGCACTGCCGTACGACGTGCCGGGCACGGCGCCGCCGAGATCGCTCTTGTGCGCGATGCTGCCGCAGAACGCGATCAGTTCGCCGGCATGGAACACCGGCGTCACGACGGCCATGTCCATCGAGTGCGTCACGCCCGCGATGTACGGATGGTTGGTGATGAACGCATCGCCTTCGACGATGTCGTCGAACGCCGCGCGTACCGCGCGCACGACTTCCGGCAACGCGCTCACGTGCAGCGGCAGCACGACGTGTTCGCCGACGACGTTGCCCTCGGCGTCGAGCAGCATGCAGCTCGCGTCCTGCGACTCGCGGATGATCGTCGAGTACCCGGTGCGGAAGATGCTGTCTTGCATCTCGCTCACGATGCCCGAGAGCCGGCTCTGGATGACCCCGAACGTCACCGCATCCATCAGGCGGATTCCACCAGCGCGCGTTCGCGCGGCGCCGCGCCCGCGGCGACGCCCACGATCTCGATCTGCCCGAGCTCGACGACCCGCGCCTGCTGGCCGCGGCCGATCACGGTCGTCGCGTCGTTCTGCAGGAGGATCGCCGGCCCGTCGACCACCGCGTCCGGCGGCAGCTTCGTGCGATCGTAGAGCGCCGTCGTCTGCGCGTCCTCACCATCGAAGTACGTCTCGCGTTCGCCGAGCCGGGCATCTTCGATGCTCCCCGACTGCACGAAAGGCGAGGCGATCGACGCGTGCGGCACCGCCGCCACCGCGCTGACGCGATAGTTGACGATCTCGACGTGTTCGTCGGGCGCCGCGTGCCCGGTCAACTGCGCGTGTTCCGCATCGAAGCGCAAACGCGTCGCGTGCAGCGCGGCCACGTCGGCCGGAACGGCGTCGAGCGCGATCGTGAGATCGTAGCCCTGCCCGACGTAGCGCAGATCGAGGAAGTATTCGTAGCGCAGTTGGGCGGGCGCGAAGCCTTGGCCGAGCAAGGCCGACTCGCCCTGCGCGCGCAGTCCGGTGAAGATCTCGCGCACGTGCGCGGGATCGACCGCGTCGATGCGTCCGAGTTCCGAGACGACGTAGTCGTTGCGCACGTCGGAGAGCAACAGGCCGAGCGCGCTGGTCACGCCGGGAAACGCGGGAACGAGCACGCCGCGCATGCCGAGCTCCTGCGCCATCTGCGCGGCGTGCATCGCACCCGCGCCGCCGAAGGCGAGCAAGTGGAAGTCGCGCAGATCGTAGCCGCGATTGCTCGAGACGACCTTGATCGCTTCTTGCATCTTCACGCTGACGATCTCGACGATACCGCGCGCGGCGGCGATCACCGAGATGCCGAGCGGCTCGGCGATCGTTTCACGAATCGCGCGTTCGGCTGCGGCGCGATCGAGCTTCAGCGTGCCGCCCGCGAGCGGACTCGCCTCCGACATCACGCCGAGCACGAGGTTGGCATCGGTGATCGTCGGCGCGGTACCGCCCTTGCCGTAGCACACGGGGCCCGGCACGGCGCCCGCGCTCTCGGGCCCGACCTGCAACACGCCGGCGCTATCGATCCAGGCGATCGTTCCGCCGCCGGCCGCGACGGTGTGGATGTCGAGCATCGGCACGAGCACGTCGCGACCGTGCACCTTGCCGCCCATGCGCCGCATCGGGCGGCCGCCTTCGATCAGCGCGACGTCGGTGCTCGTGCCGCCCATGTCGAACGTCACCACGTTCGGGAAGCGCGTGCTGCCCTCGATCAAACGCGCCGATGCGATGACGCCCGCCGCCGGGCCGCTGAGGATCGTCTGCACGCTGCGCTGTGCGGCCGCGGCGAACGTCGCAACGCCGCCGTTCGAGCGCATGATATAGCGCTGTTTCTCCTCGCAGCCCGCGGCACTCAGCCGTTCGTCGAGCGAGGCGATGTAGTGTTCGAGTTTCGGATTGAGGTACGCGTTGACGACGGTCGTCGAGAGCCGGTAGTACTCGCGAATCTGCGGCGCGACGTCGCTCGAGAGCGAGACGTTGACGTTCGGCGCTTCCTGCGCGATCAGTTCGCCGACGCGGCGTTCGTGATCGGGCCGGCGGAACGAGAACAGGAACGCGACCGCGATCGAGGTGACGCCGCGCCGCAGCAGCGTGCGGATCGCGTCGAGCGCCGCCGCTTCGTCGAGCGGCTCGAGCACGCTGCCGTCGTGCAGCACGCGCTCGGGCACCTCTTGGGTGAGACGCGCCGGCACGAGCGCGCGCGGCCGCTCGAAGAAGAGATCGTAGGTCGTCGCGCCGTAGGGGCGGCTCTGTTCGCCGACCTCGTAGATGCCGCGAAAGCCGGCCGTGACCAGCAAGCCGGTGCGCGCGCCGTTCTCCTCGAGGATCGCGTTGGTGCCGACGGTCGTGCCGTGGGAGAAGTACACGACTTCGCTGCCGGCCGCGCCCGTCCGCTCGAGGTAGCCGCGCAGTCCACCGACGATGCCGTCGGCCTCGGAGCCGCGTGTCGAGGGCACCTTGAAGACGTCGAGCGCGCCCGATTCCTCATCCAGCACGACAAAATCCGTGAACGTACCGCCCGTATCGACGGCCACGCGAAGACGACGACTCATCGTCCGAGTGTAGCCCGACGGCAGCGCGGGATCGATAACGCGAGATGATGTGATTCATGCCGTCCAAAGCATGAGCGCCCATGGGTGGTCGGCGTGCCCGGCGGCAAACGATGACGGCGTGACCGATACCACGGAGATTCTGCGCGAACGCACGTGGCGCGAGCGATTCGCCGAGCCCGATCGTCGCGTCGACGGCGAAGCCAAGGTCAGCGGCCAGGCAAAGTACACGGCCGACGTGACGCTGCCCGGCATGTTGTGGGCCGCGTTCGCGAACAGCCCGTTCCCGCACGCGCGCATCGTGTCGATCGACGTCGCGGAAGCGAAGCGCGTCCCCGGCGTGCGCGCCATCATCACCGGACTCGATCTCGGCCCGCTGCGCTTCGGACGCAAGCTCTTCGACCGGCCGGTGCTCGCCTACGACGTCGTGCGCTTCGTCGGCGATCGCGTGGCGGCGGTCGCGGCCGACACGAAGGAAGCTGCCGAAGAGGCCGCTCGCCTGATCGACGTCACCTATGAGGAGCTGCCCGGCGTGTACACGACGCACGACGCGCTCGCGCCCGATGCGCCGGTGATCCACGCGCATGCCGACGAGTATCTCTTCCAGAACGACACGCGGCCGCCGCGCGCGCACCCCAACATCCAAGGCGGCATCACGCACGTCAAAGGCGACGCCGATCTCGAGCCGCACTTCGCCGCGGCCTACCGCGTGTTCGAGCACCGCTTCACGACGCCGCGCCAGCACTGCGGCTATCTCGAACCGCACGCGACGATCGTGCACGTCGACGACGCGGGCATCGTGCACGTGTACTCGCCGTGCAAGGCGCCGTTCCGGTTGCGCGGCCAACTCTCGATCGTCACCGGCGTGCCGGCCGAGCAGATCGTCGTCGAGCGCATGGCGATCGGCGGCGACTTCGGCGGCAAGGGCATCGTGATCGACGAGTTCCCCGTGTACTTTCTCGCGAAAGCCACCGGCCGGCCGGTGAAGTACGTCTCGACGTACGTCGACGACATGCGCGCGATGAGCGTGCGACACGCCGCGACGGTCGTGCTACGCACCGGCGTCGATCGCGACGGCACGTTGCTCGTGCACGAAGCGCACGTCGACTACGACGGCGGCGCGTATGCGGCGGGGAAACCCGGCGGCGCGCTCACGCCCGGTCAGCTCGGCTTCGCCACGATCGGCTACCGCGTGCCGCACGTGCGCCTCGAGGTGCGCAGCGTGTACACCAACACCGTGCCGGCCAGTCACATGCGCGCGCCGGCCGACGTGCAGACGGTGTTCGCCTGGGAGCAGCACATGGACATGATCGCCGACGACCTGGGCATCGATCCGTTCGACCTGCGGCTGCGCAACGTGATGGTCGACGGCGACACCGCGTTGACCGGCGAGAACATGCACCATCCGCGCGGGCGTGACGTACTCGACGTGCTGCGCCGCGAGAGCCGCTGGGACGAGTCGCGTGCGAAGCGCAATCGCGGGCGCGGCATCGGCTTCACCTGCCGGCACACCGGCGGCGGCAAGACGAAGCTCACGCTGCGCTTGCACGCCGACGGCGCACTCGAGGTGATCACCGGCGTGCCCGACCAGGGCTCGGGCAGCGCGACCGTGATCACGCGCGTGATCGGCGCGACGATGTCGGTCGATACGGCGCGCATCCGCATCCGTCACGAGAACACGGCCGAGGCGTTGAATGACCCGGGCGCGGGCGCGAGCCGCGTCACGCACATCGTCGGCGGCGCCGCGTACGACGCCGGCGTCGCGATGCGCGCGCTGCTCGACAAAAAACTGGGTCTGCGCTTGAGCGAGGATCGCTTCGTCGACGACGCCACCGGTCGCGCGATCGCGTTCGAGGAAGGCGCGGCCGACGCGTGCGAGGATGGTCCGATCGAGGTGGTCGGCGCGTTCGACGGCAGCCATAGCGATCCGGCGCATCCCGCCGACTACAGCTTCTCCGCGTACGTCGTCGACGTCGACGTCGACGCGGAGACCGGCGCCTTTCGCTTGGCCGACGCAACGTTCGTCGTCGACGTCGGCACGATCATCAACCCGGTCTCGCATCAGGGACAGATCGACGGCGGGTTCGTGTACGGCTGGGGCAACGCGGTGCTCGAGGAGATGCCGATCGACGAGAGCGGCCGCTGCCCGACGCTCAACCTCGCCGACTACAAGTTGCCCTCGATCGCCGACCTTCCGCCGCTCCGCACGATCTTGCTCGAGCCGGTCGATGCCGGCGGTCCGTTCGGCGCCAAGATGGCCGGCGAGTTGAGCAACTCGCCGCTCGCGCCCGCCATCGCGAACGCGATCGCACGCGCGGTCGGCGCGCGCGTCACGCACATGCCGATCACCGCGGAACGCGTGTACCAGCACCTGCACGGGAACGTCTGACCATGCGCCGTTCTTCGCTCATCGCTTCCGTTGCCGCCGCCTCGCTCGTTGCGTCCAGCTTCGCCGGGGCGGCCGTCGGCGAACCGGCGCTGGTGACGATCCGCGTTGCCGCCACCGCGAACGACACCTACGCCGAAGCCTACTACGGACAGGAGCGCGGCGCGTTCGCGAAAGCCGGGCTCGACGTCCAGATCTCCACCTTCACCAACGGCGCGACCGCGACGCAAGCGGTGGTCAGCGGCGCGGCCGACGTCGGCATCTCCAACGTCGTGCAGATCGCGACCGCCGTGCAAAAGGGCATTCCGATCCGCTACTTCGCCGGCGGCGGTCTCTACTCGACCGACGAACCGACGACGGCGCTCGTCGTCGCCAACAGCGCCGCGTTCAAATCGGCCAAGGACCTCGATGGGAAGACGATCGGCGTGTCGACGCTCAAGGATCTGAGCTTCATCTCGGCCCAGGCATGGCTCACCGAGCACGGCGCCGACGTCTCGACGATTCACTTCATCGAGATGCCGTTCGCGCTGATGGGTCCGGCGCTCGAACGCGGGACGGTGGCGGGCGCGGTCATCTCCGAGCCGTCGCTCTCGGCCGCGAAGGCGTCCGGCGCGCGCGTCTTCGCCAAGACGTACGATGCGATCGCCACGCGCTTCCTGATCAGCGGCTGGTTCACCACCACCGACTTCGCGCAGAAGAATCCGGCCGCGCTCAAGACGTTCGCGCAAGTGATCTACGCGACCGCGAAGTGGGCCAACGCGCATCAGGCCGATTCGGCACCGATCCTGGCCAAAGTGGCGCAACTCGATCTGGCCGTCGCGCAACGCATGGCGCGCTGCCAATACGCCGAGAACCTCGACCCCAAACTGATGCAACCGAGCATCGATGCCGCCGCCAAGTTCGGCGCAATGGACAAACCGATCCCCGCCACCGACATCATGCTCAACTAGAGCATCCCTCGCCCGGTTCGATGCCGCGATCGTACGCGGCGAGCGCGGCGTCGAGACGGGTGGGGTCGACGCCGTAGAGCGCGATGGCGGCGTCGCGCGTGACGTAGCCGTCGAGCACGTCGTAGACGACGCGTTCGAACGGACGCGCGCGCGGCGGGCCGAGGCCGCCGCCCCCGGCCTTGTCGATGTGCAGCACGTCGCCACCGGCGAGCGGTTCGGCGCTGAAGCGGCTCGAGAGCGTGCGATCGCCGCCCGGCGCGTGCACGATGCACGTGCCGAGGCCGCCGGTCGCACCCGCGTCGACGCCCGCCGCCGGAATCGTGTGTTTGCCGCCGCGCAACGTCAACGCGGCGCGTTCGACGAGGATCGCGTAGTCGCGGCGCGGACCGAGTCCGCCGCGCCATTCGCCCGCGCCGCCGGAATCCGCGCGCAACTCGAACCGCGTCACGCGCGCGGGGAACTCCGATTCGAGGATCTCGATCGGCGTGATGCGGGAGTTGGAGAGGTAGACGCTCGCACCGGAGACGCCGTCCTTGCCGCTGCGCGCGCCGTAGGCGGAACCGATCGACTCGTAGAGCACGAAGGCGCTGCCGGCCGGACGCCGGCCGGAGATCGTGAGACCGCCGCCCACGCCGCCGCAACCCGCGATCTTGCGGCCGGTGCTGAGGTGCGTGAGCGCTTCGAGCAGCGCTTCGGTCACCGCCATCGCGGTCGCCATATAGTTGTTGGTCGCGGCCGGGAAGGCGGGATCGAGCACCGACCCGGGCCGGAACGTCGTCTCGACGACGCGCGCGAGGCCCCCGTTGTTTTCGATCGCCGTATCGATCATCGCGATCGTCGCGTAGTAGCAGCAGCCGCGCACCAGCGCCGGACGCACGTTGATCGGGCCCTGCGTCTGATCGCTCGAATCGCTGAAATCGAAGTGGATGCGATCGCCGCGCTTCTCGACGCGCACGTGATAGCGCACCGGACGATCGAGCACGATGCCGTCGTGATCGACGAACGCCTCACCCTCGGCCACGCCGTCGGGCCACGTCGCGAGCGCGGCGCGAACGCGCGCTTCGGTCGCGACGCTCTTCTGCCGGAACACCGCGAGCAAGGCGTCGACGCCGTAGCGGTCGATCGTGGCCGCGAGGCGCCGTTCGCCCAAGCGCGCGACGCCGATCTGTCCGCGCACGTCGCCGACGACGAGGTCGGGCGTGCGGCTGTTCGCGCGCAAGATCGCCTCGACGTCGCGCACGACGGCGCCGTCGCGCGCGTAGCGCACGGGCGGAAAGTGAATCCCCTCTTGAAAGAGTTCGCGCGCGTTGCCCGATCCGGTGCCGGGCACCATGCCGCCGAGGTCGCTCTTGTGCGCGATGCTGCCGCAGAACGCGACGAGCCGATCGCCGGCAAAGACCGGCGTGACGACCGCCATGTCGACCGCGTGCGTCACGCCCGCTTCGTAGGGATGGTTCGTGATGAACGCATCGCCCGCGGCGATGTCGCCGTCGTAGCGGCGACGCACCGCGCGCACCACCTCCGGCAAGGCCGCAACGTGCAGCGGCAACACGGCGTGTTCGCCGACGATGTCGCCGTCGGCATCGAGCAGCATGCAACTCGCATCCTGCGATTCGCGCACGATCGTCGAGTAGCCGGTACGGAAGATCGCGTCTTGCATCTCTTGCACGATGCCGGAGAGCCGGCTGACCAGCACCTGATACGTGACGGGATCGACGCCCGCCGGCGTCTCCAGCGACGCCTTCACACCTCGGCCCCGGGCGCGAGCAGATCGTGCGCGTCGAACGGCGCCGCGATCGCGCCGTATTTGGCCGCCGCGTCGATCGGCGGTTGCAGCAGCTTCGGATCGATCGGACCCACGGCGACCGCGCGCGGCATGCGCGCGATCAGCGCCGGATCGAGGCCGCTGAATGCGGCCAGCGCCGGCGCGGAGAGCGAGGGTTTCGCATTGATGATTCGTGCCGACTCCGCGACGACATGGCGGAATTTCGCGACCGCATCGATGTTCCGGTCCGCGTAATCGCGCGTGGTGAACCAGGCCGCTTGCACGAATTGCCGCGCGATCGCGCTGAACGGATAGCCGACGATGCGCAGCTCGTGCGTCGCGAGCGCGCTGACGAGCACCGGCGTCGTCACGGTCACCGCGTCGACGCGGTGCGCGATCACCGCATCGGGTGATGCGGCGCTCGGAAGCTCCACGTATTTGATCGCCTTCCAATCGCCGCCGGCGGCCGCGACCATCGCGGCGTTCGCGATGGCATAGAGATCGCTCAGCGCCGGCACGGCAACGGTCTTGCCGGGCAGATCCTTGGCGCCGTGGATCGTGCTGTCGCTCGCCGTCAGCATGGCGACGAGTGGATGCGCGGCAGAGTAGAGCGCCGCGCCGGCGACCAGCACGAACGGCAGTCCGCGCGTGTGTGCGGCGATCAGCGAGACGACGCTCGACTTCCCCATGTCGATCGCGCCGCCGGCCACCGCCGCACCGATCGCGGCGCCGCTGTTCCCGCGCACGATCGAGACGTCGAGTCCGGCCTTGCGGAACATGCCCGTCTGGATCGCGTAGAGCACCGAGCTCACATCGTCGTCGGGCGCCGACGAGCAGCGGATCGGAACCAGCGTTTGCGCACGCGCGACCCTCGGCGCCGCCACGGCAGCCAACGACGACATCACCAACGTCCGCCGAGAAATCGAGCTCATCGCATCGGACTATGGCCTCCGGCCCGACCCCTCCCTGCCGCGGAAGCGGAAGGCCGACGCCGTCTGGGTTATGAGTTGCGGGCGCAAGCGAGCCCGCTTCCGCGCCGTCGCGCGCGAAATCGGTGCGCGAACGCAACCGTCCGGGTTCGCATGCCGTCTGAACGCTCGTGGACCGGCCGTGACCTGCCCGGCCTGACGAATAAGGGACGACTCTTTTGTTGATCTGGAAGACGCGATGAGCAAGCTCGACGTCGAGGCGCTCAAGCGCGATAGCCGCGGACTGCGGGGCGACCTCCCCGAGGAACTCGCGGCGCCCACCGATCATTTCGGTGAAGGCTCGGTGCAACTGCTCAAGTACCACGGCATCTATCAGCAGGACGATCGCGACGCGCGCAAGAGCGCCCGCGAGACCGGTGCCGGCAAAGACTTCAGCTTCATGATCCGCACGAAGAACCCGGGCGGCTATTTGCCCTCGGCGTTCTATCGCGGCATCGACCACCTCAGCGACGCGTTTGCGAACGGCACGATCCGAGTCACCACGCGCGGTGCGCTGCAGCTGCACGGCGTCCGCAAGGACGAGCTCAAGCACGTGATCGCGCAGATCAACGAACACCTCGGCTCGACGCTCGGCGCCTGCGGCGACATCAACCGCAACGTGATGGCGCCGGCCTTTCCGTATGCGGCACCCGAGTACGTGGCGGCACGCGAAGCGGCTGGGGCGATCGCCGATCTGCTCACGCCGCGCGCCACCGCGTACTACGAAGTGTGGCAAGACGACGAACTCGTGCACACGAGCCAAGAGCCGGGCGCCGACGAGCCGATCTACGGCGCGACGTTTCTGCCGCGCAAGTTCAAAATCGCGGTCACGCCGCCGGGCGACAATTCGGTCGACATCTACACCAACGACGTCGGCGTGGTGCCGCTGCTCGCCGCCGACGGCACCGTCGAAGGCTACGATCTCACGGCCGGCGGCGGTCTCGGCATGACGCACGGCAAGCACGCGACGTTCGCGCGCTTGGCCGATGAGTTCGCGTTCGTTCCGCGCGAGCGTTTGCTCGACGCGGTGCGCGCGATCGTGATCGTGCAACGCGACAACGGCGACCGCAGCAATCGCAAGCACGCGCGCATGAAGTACCTGATCGCCGATCGCGGCATCGCCTGGTTTCGCGGCGAGGTCGAACGCGTCGCGGGCTTCTCGCTCGAGCCGTGGCGGCCGCTGCCGCCCTGGACGATCCCCGAGCCGCGCGGCTGGACCGCCCAGGGCGACGGCCGCTGGTTCTACGCGCTCGACGTGCTCAGCGGTCGCATCCGCGACACCGGCGCCGTGAAGACGAAGACGGCGCTGCGCGAAATCGTCGAAGCCACCGGGCGCGACCTGGTCGCGACGCCGAACCAGAACGTGCTGATCATCGACGTCGACGAACGCCAACGCGCGACGATCGATGCGATCTTCGCGCGCAACGGCGTGGCCGACACGCACGATGATTTCGAACGGCGCGCGATGGCCTGCCCCGCGATGCCGACATGCGGTCTGGCGCTCGCCGAAGCCGAACGCTTCTTGCCCGCGCTGTTGGCCGACATCCGTCATGCGTGGAACGCCGCGGGGCTCGACGAGGGCGTTCCGACGATCCGCATGACGGGTTGCCCGAACAGCTGCGCGCGCCCGACGATGGGCGAGATCGGCATCATCGGCGTGAGCGCCGACAGCTACAACGTGTACGTCGGCGGTTCGGCCGAGTCGACGCGCCTCAACACGGTCTACCGCGAGAAGGTTCGCGGCGCCGAGATCGCCGCCGTCCTGGCACCCGTCTTCGCGGCGTATGCCGACGATCGGCGCGCCGGTGAGTCGTTCGGCGACTTCAGCTTGCGCTACCACACGGAACGCGTCGTCACCTAACGACGCGGCGGCGGCGCGCAAGAAGGCGTGCGACCGGAACGAATCGCACTCGAAGAGAACATGCGCGAGAGGCCAGTCGCTTTAGAGCGATTCGTGAGTTTCCCATGGTACGACGGGCCCGAGATGCGCCCCGCGATCAACGCGTTCTGGGCGTCGCTGCGCACGCACTTCAACGCCGCGGGGATTTCCAACGTGCCGGTCGCACTCGATCGCGGGCGGCCGTACGGCGTCGATCCCGACGGTGCGTGCTTGTTCACCCAAACCTGCAGCTACACGCTCTTCACCACGGCACGCGGACAGTTCACCGTGTTGGCCGCACCCGGCTACGACGCGCCGGGATGCGAGGACACGCTGCACTGCAGCTTCATCGTCGTTCGCGACACCTCGTACATCGAACGCATCGAGCACCTGCGCGGCAAGAGCTTCGCGATCAACGAGATGAACTCGAACACGGGCATGAACCTCGCGCGCGCGTTTTTCTCACGCGGGCATCAGGATGGCGTCTTCTTCAGCGAGGTCGTGCTCTCGGGCAGTCACGTGCAAAGCGCCGACCTCGTGAGCCGCGGGCGCATCGACGCGGCGGCGATCGACTGCGTCACGTTCGCGCTGCTCCAGCGGTATCGCCCGGCGGCCGTGCAGCGCTTGCGCATCCTTGCCCGCACGCCGTCCACGCACACGCCGCCGTTCGTCACGTCGAGCCGCACGAAGCCCGCCGAAGTAGAGGCTCTGCGCACCGCGCTACGCACCTTCTTCACCGACCCGGCGACGCGCCCGGTGCGCGACGCCATGCTGCTGGTGGGCTTCGACTACTACGACGAGAGCGCGTACGAGCCGGTCATCAAACTCGAGCGCGACGCCATCCGGCGCGGCTATCCCGTTCTGCGCTAGCGATCAGGGCGCGGGCGAGATGAAGTAACCGGAGATCGCTCCGGTGGCCGCGAGCGTCATCGCAATGCGGAACCGGCCCGCGGCGAACGTCGCGTTGTAGCGGTACACCTTCTGGTCTGCCGCGATCGGTGTCGAGCCGGCATAGATCAGCTGCAGCGGCTGACCCAACGCGCCGACCTGCAGTTGGATCGCGCGAACCTTGTCGGGCGTGAGCAACGCGCTCATCGCCGGGCCAAGTTGCGATCGGTCGATGTCGCCCGTCTGCAGGCGCCGGAGCCATTCGCGCACGCGCGCCGTGATCGCGGGATCTTCGGCGGGCGCGGCCGTCGGCAGCGCTTCGGGAACGAGCTTCGAGAAGATCTCGCCCACCACGTTGACCGGCGCCGCCTCGCCGAGATTGGTGAGCGCGACGATCGTGAGGCCGTCGCTCGGAAAGGTGGCGTTGGTCGCGCTGAAGCCGAACGTGCCGCCGTTGTGCCACACGCGCGGATGCGCCGTGGAGCCGTCGATGATCCAGCCGAAGCCGTACTTCGTGGCGATGCCGTCGGGCAGCACCGCGCTGCGGCGCATGAGGTCCACGTCGGCGAGCGGCACGATGGCACCGGCGAGCAAGGCACGGTCCCACGCCAGCACGTCGCCGGCGGTCGAGACGATGCCGCCGGCCGCGTAGGCCCAGGTCTCGTCGAGCGGCACCGCCGTTCCGAACGCGCCGCCATCGAGCACGTATCCGGTCGCCGTCACGCCGGGCATCGCCTCGCCGATGAAGCCCGAATGCGTCATGTGCGCAGGACCGAAGATGTGGTCGCGCACGTAGCGTTCCCACGGCTCGTGCGACACGAGTTCCACGATGTGACCGAGGATGAGGTAGTTCGTGTTGCTGTACGCCCACCGCGTACCGGGCGCGAACGCAAGCGGCTTCGATGCGATGCGCGCGAGCAGTGCAGCGAACGGCGCCGGGTGTTGCGCCGCCGTCATCGTATCGCCGCTATCGAGGTACTCGGGAATGCCGCTGACCTGTTCGAGCAAGTCGCGAATCGTGACGGCTCTCGCTGCTGCGTACGACGGCACGTACGTCGCAAGCGTGTCGTCGAGCGAGAGCCGGTGCGCCTCGACGAGTTGCATGATGCACGCGGCCGTGAACTGCTTGGTGATCGAGCCGATTTGGAAGCGCGTATCCGCGGTCACGGGCACGTGCCCGGCGATGTCGGCGTTGCCGTACGCGCGCACGACCGGCGTGCCGGCGCCCGCCACGAGCACCACCAACCCGGGCAGATGTTGCGCGACGATCTGATCGTGCGCCGCTTCGTCGACGATCGTCTCGAGCGGTGCAGGCACATCGGCTCCGGCGGGAATCCCGGCAACGAGTGCCGCGATCGCCAGGGCCAAGCGCGGCAACCACCAACCGAAGAAGCGCGTCATGCCGTTCATCTTGGCGCAGACCGCAATGCGCTCCCTCGCCCACCGTGGCGCGCGAATTGGAGAGTCCGACGATGTCGATCGACCGTAGAACCGTGATCGCCGGCGCGGCAGCGTTGGCCGCCGCCGGCATCGTCGACGGCCTCACGCCGCAGACGGCCGCAGCGCAAACCGTTGCGCCGGCCGAACGCGTGGTGGGAATCGGTGGCTTCTTCTTCCGCAGTCACGATCCCGATGCGCTCGCGCAGTGGTATTACGTGCACCTCGGCATCGATCCGGTGCCGACCGATTACCATCATCAGGTCTGGCAACAGGCGGCCGGACCGACGGCGTTCAGTCCGTTCCCGGCGGACACGGGCTATTTTGGATCGCCGCAACAGGCGTGGATGATGAACTACCGCGTTCGCAATCTCGACGCGATGGTGGCGCAACTGCGTGCGGCGGCGATCGCCGTCAAGGTCGATCCGACCACGTATCCCAACGGTCGATTCGCGCGCTTGCACGATCCCGACGGGAATCCGATCGAGCTCTGGGAACCCGCGACCCCCGCGTCATAACGCGCATCGTGGCGCAAACGGCATTTCGTTCCCTCGCACACTGGGGCGCGTTCACGGCGCACGTCGAGGACGGCCGGCTCGTGCGCACGTCGCCATTCGAGCTCGACCCGCACCCCAACGCGCTCAACGACGCCTGGCCCGAGATGGTGTACGCGCGCCACCGGATCGATCGTCCGTACGCGCGCAAGGGATGGCTCGACGCGCAACGCGGGGCACCGCGCGGCGCGCGCGGCAGCGACGACTTCGTGCCGCTCGCGTGGGACGATGCGCTCGACCTGGTCGCGGGCGAGATCGAACGCGTGCGCGGCACGTTCGGCAACGCGTCGATCTTCGGCGGTTCGTACGGTTGGGCGAGTGCGGGGCGGTTGCACAGCGCGCGCGCGCTGCTCCATCGCTTTCTCTACGCGGCCGGCGGCGCGACGCTGCAGACGACGAACTACAGCTTCGGTGCGGCGATGTTGTTGTTGCCGCACGTGCTCGGCTCGCTCGATGCGGTCGCCGGCAGCGTGCCCGAGTGGCGCGACATCAGCGCGCACGGCGAACGCTTCATCGCGTTCGGCGGCCTGCCGTCGAAGAATTGGAAGGTCGAGATGGGAGGCAGCGGCGTGCACGCGTTCGACGACGTCGCGTCGGCGGCGCGCGCGAGCGGCGTCGCGTTCACCAGCATCTCGCCGCTGCGCGACGACGGCGTCGACGCGTTCGGTGCGGAGTGGATCCCGATCCGGCCGAACACCGACACCGCGTTGCTGCTCGCGCTCGCCCACGAAGTCCACGCCCGCGGTGCGACCGATCGTGCGTTTCTCGCGCGCTGCACGGCCGGCGCGGACCGCTTCATCGACTACGTCACCGGCGAATCCGACGGCGTGCCGAAGACGCCCGCGTGGGCGGCGCCGATCACCGGCATCGATGCGGCGCGCATCGCATCGCTCGCCACCTCGATCATCGGAAAGCGAACGCTGCTCACCGCGGGCTGGTCGCTGCAGCGCGCGGAGAACGGCGAGCAGCCGTATTGGGCGATGATCGCGCTCGCCGCGATGCTCGGGCAGATCGGTCTGCCGGGTGGCGGCATCGGCTTCGGCTACGGCTCGATCAACGCGCGCGGCGGTCCCGCGTTTCGCACGCCTGCCTTCGGCATGCCCGCGCGCGCGCGCTCGACCGATCTGCGCATCCCGGTCGCGCGCATCGCCGATATGCTGCTCGATCCGGGCGGCACGCTCGAGTTCGACGGCGCGACGCTCACGTATCCCGACGTGCGGCTCGTCTATTGGGCCGGCGGCAACCCGTTCCACCACCATCAGGATCTGTTTCGCTTGCGCGATGCGTTCCAGCGCCCGGAGACGATCGTGGTGCACGAACCCTGGTGGACGGCGACCGCGCGTCATGCCGACATCGTGCTGCCGGCGACGACGCCGCTCGAGCGCAACGACATCGGCGGCTCGTCGAGCGATCCGTTTCTCTTCGCGATGCATCGCGCGATCGCGCCGGTCGGCGACGCGCGCGACGACTTCGCGATCTTCGGCGAACTCGCCGAACGGCTCGGCGTGCGCAACGACTACGATGAGGGGCTCGACGAGGACGCGTGGTTGCGCCGCATCTACGCCACGGCCGCGCAGCGGCTCGCGGCGCGCGACGTCGCCGCGCCGTCGTTCGAGGAATTCTGGGCGACGGGCTACGTGCGCGTCCCCGAACCACCGCCGGCGCGCGCGCCGTTCGCCGACTTCCGCGACGATCCGCTGACGCATCGGCTCGCTACGCCTTCGGGCAAGATCGAGCTCGCATCGAATCGGATCGCGTCGTTCGGCTACGACGACGTCGCCCCGCACCCGTTCTGGCGCGAGCCGCGCGAGTGGCTCGGCGCACCGCTCGCGCAGCGGTTCCCGCTGCACCTCGTCTCGACGCAGCCCGCCGACAAATTGCACTCGCAGATGGACGCCGCGGGCGAGAGCCGCGCGGGCAAGACGCACGATCGCAACACGCTGCTCATGCATCCCGACGACGCGCGCGCACGCGACATCGCCGACGGCGCGCTCGCGCGCGCGTACAACGATCGCGGCGCGTGCCTCGTCGGCGTGCGCGTGAGCGCCGACGTGATGCCCGGCGTCGTGCGCCTGCCCACCGGCGCGTGGTTCGATCCGCTTCCCGGCGACGAACGCCTCGACGTGCACGGCAACCCGAACGCCGTCACGCAAGACGTCGGCACGTCACGCCTGGGCCAAGGCTGCGCCGCACAATCGTGCCTCGTCGAAGTCGCGCGCTGGGAAGGCGCCGCACATCCCGTTCGCGCGTTCGATCCACCCGGAAGCTAGACGCCGAAGATCGCAGCGTCGCTGGTTAGGGTGTGCGGAGGGCTTGCCGGGCGCGGGCGGGTTCGCGGTGGCCGGTGGCTTCGGAGCCGGCGTGCGGGTCGAGGCGCAGGAAGTCGAGCGCGGAGATGAGCGCGAGCGCCGCGACCGGGATGAAGGCGAGACGGAAATCGTCGGCCACATAGCCGTGTTCGCCCGGATGACGCAGCGCGGCGATGATGCCGAGCTCCGAGGTGGCGAACGCGACGCCGAGACTCCAGGAGACCTGCTGAATCGTGCTGCCGAGCGACGTCGCCGCGCTCATGCGCGCGACCGGCACGTCGACGTACGTCATCGCGTTGAACGCGCCCATCTGCACCGAGCGCGAGAGACCGATCACGAAGAGCACCGCGAGCAGCGCGACGATCGGCGTCGTCACGGTAAACGTCGCGCACAACGAGACCGCGACGGTCGCGATGAGCCCGTTGACCACGAGCGTGCGCCGGAAGCCGAAGCGACGCATGATGCGCGCCGCGTAGGCTTTCATCGTGAAGTCGCCGCAGGCGCACGCAACGATCACGAGTCCGGCTGCGAACGCGGTCATGCCGAAGCCGACTTGGAAGAGCAGCGGCCAGAGCAGCAGCGTCGTCCCGATCACGATGCGAAACGCCGTGCCGCCGAGCAACGTCCCGCGCGCGAACGTTGGGATCTTCCAGAGCGTGAGGTCGAGAATCGGATGCGCGGTGCGCCGCAGGTGCACGAACGCGAGACCGATGAGCAACGCGCCGCCGCCGAGCAATCCCACGAGCAGGCCCGCGGGTACGTCGGGACGAGAGAACTGGTCGAGGCCGAAGACGAGCGATGCGAGCCCGGCGCCGCTGAGCACGAAGCCCGGGAAGTCGAACGGCGGCCGTTCCTCGGCACGGACGTTCTCCATGAACGCGAACACGAGTGCGAGCCCGACGATGCCGATCGGGATGTTGAGGAAAAAGATCCAGCGCCACGACGAGTACGTCGTGATGAAGCCGCCGATCGGCGGTCCGAGCACCGGTGCGATGAGGCCGGGCGTCGTGACGTACTGCATCAGCCGGATCAGATCGCGCTTGTCGCTGCTGCGCATCACGACGAGCCGTCCGACCGGCGCCATCATCGCGCCGCCCACGCCCTGGAAGACGCGCGCCGCGGTGAACGCCCAGAGCCCATTGGAGAAGCCGCACAGGATCGACCCGACGGTGAAGGTGACGATCGCGGCCGCGAAGATCGTCTTCGAACCGAAGCGATCGGCCATCCAGCCGCTCGCGGGGATGAAGACCGCGAGCGTGATGAGGTAGGCGGAGATGCCGATGCTCAGGCTCACCGGGTTCTGGTGAAACGACTTCGCCATCTGCGGCAGCGCCGTCGAGATCACCGTGCCGTCGAACATCTCCATGAAAAACGCGCAAGCGACGATCAGTGCGATGAGCACCGGCCGTCGCTCGGGCGCGAAGATGCGCATCGGGGTCAGATCGTCGGGAAGACCATCTGATTGGCGGTCGACGCGCCGACCGGCCAGCGCGACGTGATCGTTTTCATGCGCGTGTAGAAGTGCACGCCGTCGGGACCGTGCACCGCGTGGTCGCCGAAGAGCGATTCTTTCCAGCCGCCGAAGCTGTGATACGCCATCGGCACCGGGATCGGCACGTTCACGCCGACCATGCCGACCTGGATGCGGCGCGTGAATTCGCGCGCGGCGCGACCGCTCTGCGTGAAGATCGCCACGCCGTTGCCGTAGCGATGCGCGTGGATCAGCTTGAGCGCCGATTCGAAATCCGGCACGCGAACGACGCACAACACGGGCCCGAAGATCTCGTCCTGGTAGATCGACATCTCGGGGGTGACGTGATCGAACAAGCTGCCGCCGAGGAAGAACCCGTCGAGCGAAGCGGCGGGCGCGGTGCGTCCGTCGACGACGAGCGTCGCGCCCTCGCTCACGCCCTTGCCGATGTAGTTCGCGACGCTATCGCGATGCGCGCGCGTGACGAGCGGCCCCATCTCCGACTCGGGATCGCTGCCGATGCCGACGGTCAGTCCCTTCGCCTTTTCGGCGAGACGCGCGACGAGTTCGTCGGCGACGTCGCCGACCGCGACCGCGACCGAGATCGCCATGCAGCGTTCGCCGGCCGAACCGTACGCGGCGCCGGTCAGCGCCGAGACCGTCTGATCGAGATCCGCGTCGGGCAACACGACGGCGTGATTCTTCGCGCCGCCGAGCGCCTGCACGCGCTTTCCCTGTTCCGAGGCGATCGTGTAGATCGAACGCGCGATCGGGGTGGAACCCACGAAGCTCACCGCGCCGACGTCGGGGTGACGCAGCAGCGCGTCGACCGTCTCCCGATCGCCGTGCACGACGTTGAACACGCCCTTCGGCAGGCCCGCTTCCATCAGCAGTTCGGCGACGCGCACGCTCGGCGAAGGATCGCGCTCCGAGGGCTTGAGCACGAACGTGTTGCCGCACGCGATGGCCACCGGGAACATCCACATCGGAACCATCATCGGAAAGTTGAACGGCGTGATGCCGACGCACACGCCGACGGGCTGGCGCATCGACCAGCTATCGACGCCGGTGCCGACCTGCTCCGAATACTCGCCCTTGAGCAGGTGCGGGATGCCGCACGCGAACTCCACGACCTCGATGCCGCGCGTGAGCTCGCCCATCGCGTCTTCGAACACCTTGCCGTGCTCGGCGACGATCATGCGCGCGAGTTCGTCGGCGTGCTGCTCGAGCAGATCCTTGAATTTGAAGAGAACGCGCGCGCGACGCAGCGGCGGCGTGTCGGCCCAGCCCGGCAACGCGAGCTTCGCCGCGGCGACGGCGAGGTCGACGACGTCGCGATCGGCGAGCGGAACGCGCGCCTGCTCGACGCCGAGCCCCGGGTTCCAGACGGAGGCAAAGCGACGGCTCTCGGCGAGCGTCGTCGCACCGTCGATGAAGTGACCGACCGTGCGGCGGTCGAGTTCGGTGGAGATGGCCATGACCGGCGATTAGCCCGTCAACGCCGCCGTCCTGCGGCCGAACTCGACGCGCCTCGGATCAGCTCTTCTTGCCGAAGAGGCTCCCCGCCGCGGCGCCGCCGACGATGAAGATCGGGCCGGCGACCAGGATGCAAATCCAGACGCCGATCAGACCACCGCCGGCGCTTCCCGAGGTATCAGCAGTCGCCGGCGCGCTTTGCGCGTAGGCGGGTAGAGCGGCCAGGAACGAACCGACGACGGCCGCGAGAGCGGCGAGACGAGCGCGCGCGATCATGTGACTTCCCTCCAGAGGTGGTGCGACATGGTGATGTGTCGTTGGGACAAAGGTGCCCAGGGGCTGGGTTCGTCAACCTTTTCGTCGTGCGAAGCAACGAACGCGTCCTCATCGTCGGCGGCGGCCCCGTCGGAACCATCACCGGGTTGAAGCTCGTCCGCGACGGAATTCCGGTCACGATCTTCGATTCGCTCCCCGAACCCGCGCCCGACCACCGGGCCTCGACCTTACAACCGTCGACGCTCGATCTCCTCGAAGAGCTGGAGATGCTGCCGCGGATCCACGAGCAGGGGCTGCCCTCCCCCGTCTTCCAGTGGCGCGACATCCCGACCGGCGAGATCATCGAGTTCGATTATCGCGTGCTCGCCGGCGAGTGCGCGCACCCCTACGTGATCCAGCTCGAGCAGCATCGCACGATCGCCGCCGCCCTCGAGATCGCCCAGCGCTACGCGGACTACGAACTGGTTCGCTCGGTCGTGGTGACGGAGGTCCGCCAGACCAGCGACCACGTCGAGGCCGACGTCCGCTTCCCCGACGGTCACATCGAGACGTTCACGGGCGCCTATCTGATCGGCTGCGACGGCGGGCGCAGCATCGTGCGCAAGACGATCGGCACGACCTTCGACGGGTTCACGTGGCCCGAACGCTTCAACATCGTCGCGACGACGTTCGACTTCGCGCAGCTCGGCTTCCGGTTCCGCAACTACTGCCCGCATCCCGAGCGCTGGGTTTCGCTGATCAAGGTGCCCGGCGAGGATTTCCAGGGACTGTGGCGCTGCATCTTTCCGGCCAAGAACGACGAGAGCGACGAGTTCGTGCAGAGCGATGCGTGGATCCAGGCGCGCTTCCTCGAGCGCTTTCCCGAAGGCGCACCCTACACGGTGCGTCATCGCAACATGTACAACGTGCACCAGCGCGTCGCGGGAACGTTCCGCCAGGGTCGCTTCATGCTCGCCGGCGATGCGGCGCACGTCAACAATCCGATCGGCGGCGTCGGCATGAACAGCGGCATCCACGACGGGCTCAACCTCGCCGTGAAACTGCGTCAGATCTGGGACGGCGCCGATGCCGATGCCCTGCTCGACCGCTACGACCGGCAGCGCCGCGAAACGGCGATCGCGTACGTGCAGGCGCAGACGATCGCCAACAAACGCACGCTCGAAGAGAACGATCCCGAAGCGCGCAAACGCAACTTCGAGGAACTGCGCCGCCAAGCGAACGACCCGGGTCTCGCGCGCGACTACGCGCGCCGCGGCTCGTTGATCGCGATGTGGAACACGTCCGAAGCTATCGCCTGAGCGTCTTGGCGGCGCGCGCGCGCACCATCGCGCGCACCGCGTCGATCACGCGCGCGACCGCCGCGCGACGGTAGTCCCACATCGGCTCGGGGCCGGGCGGGAGCACGATCATCGTCGCGTTCGCCTCGAACACGACCACGCGCCCCGCGGCGTCGAGGCTGAAGTCGATGCCGGCGTAGTCGAGCGCGAGCACGTCGCGGATCGCGGCGAGCGACGCCATCGCGTTCGAGCCGAGCACCGCCTCCGGATCGGCCAGAAAGCGCTCGTCCGCGGCGCGGTTCGCGGGATCGTCCATGCGCGCGGTCACGTAGTGCAGCTTCCACGCATCGCCGACCGCGAGGTGCAGCGGATAGAGTTCGCCGTCGACGATCATCATGCGATACTTGCGGATCGTGCCCGCGGCATCGCGCACGTCGACGTACTCGATCGCGAGCAACGTCTCGCCCGGCAGCGCCGCGAGCGCTGCGGCGAGATCGCCGGGCTGATCGACGCGCACGAAGTGACGCCCCGTCTGGTAGCCGGGCGAGCGCAGCAACAGCGGAAACGTGAAGCCCCGCAATGCGAGCGCGGTCGCGCCGGACCGCTCGAGCGACGTGCGCGGCACCGCGGCGACGCGGGGCGCGCGGACGCCCGGGATCGTCGCCAGGCGGCGCGCGTTGCCGGCGCGCGTCGTGGCCAGCACGTGGTAGGGTGCGTTGATCAGCGACGGTGCGTCGCCAAAGCGCCGATCCATCGCGAGCAGCGTGGCCGGGATGCGATCGGCGTCGGCGAGCGCGTTGAACACCACGTCGTAGTGCGGCAGCGGCGGGGGCGACGGATCCTCGACGTCGGCCACCAGCGTGGTGATGCGGAAGACGGTGTCGTCGAGCAGGACGTCGGTGTAGACCGTGCCGCCCGCCGCCGCGACGAGCAGCAGCACGTCGACCGGCGGCCCCGCACCGCGGTAGGCGGCCGTCGCGATGCTACGGCCGGCGAAGCCGCGCGCGCGGTGCGCGATCGCGTCGCCGTGACGATCGAGCTGCACGAGCGCGTAGCTCATGCCCGCGTGTGCGTCGGCGTCGTCGGGGTCGAGCGCGAGCGCGGTGGCGAAGGCGTCGCGCGCCGCAGCGAACGCGCCGCGCACGAAGCGGACGTTGCCGAGGTTCACGTGCGCGCGGACCGATTCGGGCGCGAGCGCGGCCGCCCGTTCGAACACGGTCTGCGCCGCCGCGTGCGACCCCGTCTTGAGGAAAAACGTGCCGGCGTCGGCGAGCACCGCCGCGTCATCGGGTGCGCGTTCCAACAGCGCGAGGTAGGCGGCACGCGCTTCGTCGATGCGGTTACGGTCGTAGAGCGCGCGCGCCGCCGACCGCTGCTGTTCGAGCCCTTCCATCGCAACCCCGGGCTTCGCCGCGCGCATTGATGCCGACATGCACGTTCCCGACGACATCGCGCGCACCGCCTCCGTGAAATGGGTGGGTGACGTCGCCAAAGGCCACGGCTCCATCACCACCGGCAGCGGCAAGGTGGCGGCAGAATACTCGTTCGGGACGCGATTCACGAGCGAACCCGGAACCAACCCCGAAGAGCTGCTCGCCGCCTCGCACGCGGCCTGCTTCACGATGGCGCTGAGCGCAACGCTCACGCGCGTCGGCCACCCGCCGACGTCGATCAGCACGACCGCAAAGGTGCACCTCGAGAAGAGCGGCTCGGGCTTCGAGATTCCGCGCATCGAGCTGAGCACGTCGGCGCACGTGCCCGGCATCTCCGACAACGAGTTCCAGCAGCTCGCGAATCAGTCCAAGGAGTCGTGCCCGATCAGCAAGGCGCTCCACGCCGTGCCGATCACCTTGCTCGCAACGCTGCACGCGGTCTAACCGGCGCCGGACGTGACGATCAGCCGGCCGCTAACTTCTTGAGCGCCGGCGTGGTCGCGATGCGCGGGAACACGCGCATCGTGTTGCCCGAAAACAGCTTCTCTTGGAGCGCGGGCGCGAGTTCGAGCGTGTCGAGGTACCACTTCGTATCGTCGAAGTAGTGTTCGGTGCGCGGATCGATGCCGCGCACCGCGCCGACCATCTCGGTGCCGAAGAGGATGTTGTCGTTCGGCACGACCTCGAGCAGCAGCTTGATGCCGGGCAGATGGTACACGCACGTATCGAAAAAGATGTTGTTGCCCATCAGCTCTTCGAGCGGCGGACGCTTCATGTCTTGCGCGAGCCCGCGGAAGCGGCCCCAGTGATACGGCACCGCGCCGCCGCCGTGCGGGATGATGAAGCGCAGGTTCGGGAACTTCACGAAGAGGTCGCCGGCCTGCAAGATCTGCATGAACGCCGTGGTGTCGGCGTTGAGATAGTGCGCGCCGGTCGCGTGGAAGTTCGGGTTGCACGACGAGCTCACGTGGATCATCGCCGGCACGTCGAGCTCGCACATCTTCTCGTAGATCGGGTACCAGTACGGATCGGTGAGCGGTACGCCCGTCCACATCCCGCCCGACGGATCGGGGTTGAGATTGCACCCGATGAAGCCGAGCTCGTTCACGCAGCGCTCGAGTTCTTTCACGCTCGCCTCGAGACCGGAACCCGGATGCTGCGGCAGTTGGCAGACCGGCACGAAATTTTCGGGATAGAGCGTGCAGACGCGATGGATGATGTCGTTGGAGACCTCGGCCCAGACGACGTTCTGCGCCGGCGTACCGGTGTGGTGCGCCATCACCGACGCGCGCGGCGAGAAGATCGTCACGTCGAGACCGCGATCGCGTTGCAAACGCAGTTGGGCCGTCTCGAGACTCTCACGGATCGCATCGTCGCTGATGACCGGCAACGGCGTCGCGTCGCCACCGCTCTTGAGCTGGGCGTTGCGGAATTCTTGCGCCTCGGGCGGCACCGTCGTGTAGTGTCCGTGACAGTCGATGATCATGCCGCGTCGTTCAACCCGTCAGCCGAAGTTTCCGGCGATCACGACGGCGAGCGCGGCGCACGTGGTGATCGCGTAGAGGCCGACGCCGAGCAGCTCCGGGCTGATCAGCGGCAGCGCGCGCAACCGCTCGACCGCGGCATACGCGCCGGCGATCGCCGCGACCGGCACGGCCGCGAGCAACGCGACCGGTAGCGATGCGAAGGCGAACGCGCCGACCAGTACGAGCATCACGACCGCCGCCGCCGCAAGCAACCGCGCGGTGAGCACGGCGCGGCCCGCGCCCCAGCGCACGACGAGGTTCCGCTTCCCGGTCGCCGCATCGGCCGCGACGTCGGGAATCTCCACCGTCAGCATCATCGCGAACATCGCGCACGCACCCGGCAGCGTCGCGGCGAACGCGTGCGCGCCGAGCGTTCCGGCAAAGGTCGCATAGCCGGCCAGCGGAACGAGCATCGCGACCACCACGATCGTGTCGAGTTCGCCGAGCCCGCGCGCGAGCAGTCGCATCGGCGGCGCGCTGTACGCCCAGCCGAGGATGCCGATCGCGACGCCGAGTGCGGCGAGCACCACGTTGCCGGCGAGCACTTCCGCCACGACGACGATCGTGCCGCAGCCGGCACACGCGATCGCGGCCGCGAGCGCGACCCACGCCGGCAACTCGCCGTTCGGCAGCACGCCGCTGCCGCCCGACCACGCGGTGCGCACCGTGATCGCGTCGGTGTCCTGATCGTAGTAGTCGTTGGCGAAATGGACCATCAGGTGGAACGACGTGACCATCACCTGCGCGAGCAGATAGGCGCGCCAATCGATCGCGTTGCCGTCGAAGTGCGCGACCGCCGCCCCGAGCGCGAAGCCCGTGAAGCCGCCGGCGAGAAACGCCGGGCGCGCCAGTCGCGCGAACGCGATGAAGCGGTTGAGCACGTCAGGCCGAGGCGAGCAACTGCCGGTGAAGCGCAAGCCAGTCGTCGAGATCGTTGAGCGCCGTGCCGGTCTTCACCGACGCGTCGACGCCGTACTCGGCGCGACGCACCGCGGCACGCTCCTCGGGCGGCTCGAAGCCGACCACGTGCGCGTTGCTCGCGGCGATCGCCTCGGGCGTCAGGTTCGTGGCGTTCGCGCGCACCCACGCTTCGAACGCGAGGTACCCCGGCTTCTCGTCGGCGATGAAGGCCGCCAGCGCGGCATACTCGAGGCCGATCGCATCGCGCACGTATTCATCGAAGCCGCCGAGGCCGTAGCGATAGTCCGCGGGCAGCCGGCCGTGCGCGTGCAAGAGCATCTTCAGCCAAAGTCGCGGCAGGTGCGCGATGCCGAGCGGCCCCGTCACGCTGGTGCTGATCGCGGGAACGATCGGCGTCGACGGCGCGCCGGGCGCGACGATCTGCGCGTGCACGAGATCCCAGTCGTCGAGCTCGTTGAGGCGCGTGGCGACCTGATAGTCCGGCAGGCCGAACCGCGCGGTCCACTCCGTGCGGCGCGGTTCGGGCATGAGGAACGTCTCGAACGCGGCCGTGAGGTCGGTGAGTTCGGGCGACGAGACGGTCGCCGCGTTGGTACGCAGCCACGCCTCGAGCGTCACGTAATCGGGTGATTCCGCTCCCACGTAGGAGAGCAGCGCCGCGGGATCCACGCCCAGCGCGCGGATGATCTCGGCGTCCGAGCCGCCGTCTCCACAGCGGTAGCCTTCGGGCAGCTTCCCCAGCGAATGCAGCCGGAGCTTCAACCAAAGGCGAGGCAGATGGCCGATTCCCAGCGGTCCCTTGACGCGACCGCTGATCAGCGGAATCTGTTGGTGGGCGGGCGGCGCATCGTTCAACATCGCCCCCCGCTTCGCGCTCGCGGCCCGCTCTACTGCGGGCCCCGGCGATGGTTAGATGCTACCGAGCTTCGGACCCCAGCCGATGAACGAGCCGTTGGGCGTCGCGATCGGGCGGTGAACGAGGCGGGTATTCGAGCCGCTGGTCGCAGCGGCGGTGGTGATGGTACTCATGGGTCTACTATCCTTCTGGCCAATCGTTTGTGGCCGTCGTTAACAATACGGATAACTACCCTGCGGGTTTCACCTCGTCCAACACGTTTTTCCGAATCCTTACCTGCCGGACTTTGGAAGCGGCGCGAGAAGCGCCCGGCAACGTCGTCCGGAGGTGTCGTCCATCCGCCCTTCCCGCTCGCTTGACGGGCTTCCATCCGAACAGCTTCAGCGACTGGGGCGATCCGCTCGACCTCGACATCGCGCCGGCGCACTGACGTGAGACGCTCTTCGGCGATCATCGCCGCGATGATCGCGCTCGCATTCGCCGCGCGGCCGCCCGCAACGGCGCAAGACTCGTCATATGTGGTCTTCCCGTGGTCGACGCAAGACATGATCTCGGGACCGGCATGCGGCGACTTCCCGGATCCGTGGATGGGATCGTATCAGCCGTGCACGCAGGCGATCCACGACGCGTGGCTCGCCGACGTACGCCGCTGGCGCGAAGGGCGGCTGATCGCGATCGGCTACGACGGCAGCCGCTACGACGACCCGGCGGTCGCGTGGACGCATGCGGCCTTCATGCAGCCGCAAGCGATGGCCGAGGATCGCTATCTCTACGATCCGGTCGCCGGGCGCTACACGGTCGACCGGTATCTCGACGATCTGACCGCGCGCTTCGGCGGCATCGACGCCGTGCTGATCTGGCCGATGTATCCGAACCTCGGCGTCGACGATCGCAATCAGTTCGACATGGTCGCATCGATGCCGGGCGGCATCGCGGGCCTGCGCGCGATGGTCGCCGATTTTCACCGGCGGCACGTGCGCGTGCTCTTCCCGATGCTGCTCTGGGATCAGGGCACGCGCGCGCCGCGGGCGCCGTGGCCGCAAGCCGTGGTCGCGCTGATGCGCAGCATCGGTGCCGACGGCGTGAACGGCGACACGCTCGACGGCGTTCCGCTCGCGTATTCGCGCGCATCGGATGCGGCCAGAGCGCACCTCGTCTTTCAGCCCGAGGGCGTCTTCCACGACGAGCAACTCGCGTGGAACCTGATGTCGTGGGGCCAATACGCATTCGGCCCCGATCTCAAGGTCGATCGCTACAAATGGCTCGAGCCGCGGCACATGGTCAACATCTCCGACCGCTGGAATCACGACAAGACCGACGATCTGCAGGAGGCGTTCTTCAACGGCGTCGGCTGGGAGAGTTGGGAGAACGTGTGGGGCATTTGGAACGGCATCACGCCGCGCGACGCCGAGGCCGTGCGGCGCGTCGCGACGATCGAGCGCGCCGTCGCGCCGCTGCTCACGTCGACCTCGTGGGAGCCGTTCTATCCGACCGAGACGCCCGGCATCGTCGCGAGCCGTTGGCCGCGCGATCGCGAAACGGTGTGGACGCTGGTCAACCGGCGCGACTTCGACGTCGACGGACCGCAATTGCGCGTGCCGGCGGAACCGAACGTGCACTGGTTCGACCTCTATCACGGCGTGGAACTGCGGCCCGCGATGTCCGGGAACCACGCCGTGCTCTCGTTCGCGATCGAGGCGCACGGATTCGGCGCCGTGCTGGCAACGACGGGCCCGGCACCGGGCGCGATCCTCGCTACGATGCACGCGATGACGGCGACGCCGCTGCGCGCATATGCATCGGCCTGGACGCCGCTCGCGCAATCGCTCGCGCCGCTCGCCGCCACCGCGCGTGCGGCCGTCGCGCCCGCCGGCATGGTCGAGATACCCGCCACGACGTTTCGCTTCGCGGTGCACGGCGTGGAGCTCGAGGGGCGCGATACCGACGGCGTCGACGTGCAGTATCCGTGGGAATCGAGCCCGCGCCGCTTCCACGACCACGTGATGCACGTGGACCGCTTCTTCATCGATCGCACGCCGGTGACCAATCGCGCGTACCTCCGCTTCATCGAAGCGACGCACTACCGGCCGCGTGACGCAACGAACTATCTCGAGGATTGGACGAACGGCACCTACCCCGCCGGTTGGGGCGAGAAGCCCGTTACGTGGGTCGCGCTCGAGGACGCGCGCGCCTACGCCGCGTGGGCGGGAAAGCGGCTACCGCACGAGTGGGAATGGCAACTCGCGGCCCAGGGCGACGACGGTCGCGCCTATCCCTGGGGCGCGGCGTGGAACGCCGCTGACGTTCCGCTTCCGCAGACGGGACGCCGCGTGCGCCCGCCCGACGACGTGACGGCGCACCCGGGCGGCGCGAGCCCGTTCGGCGTGCTCGACCTCGTCGGCAACGTCTGGCAATGGACCGACGAAGCGGACGACGACCACACGCGCGCGGCGATTCTCCGCGGCGGCAGCGCCTATCAGCCCCAAGGATCGCTCTGGTACTTCCCGCAGGCGTACCGCAACGATCAGCACGGGAAGCTGTTGCTCATGGCGCCGAGCCGCGACCGCTCCGCCGAGATCGGCTTCCGCTGCGTGATGGACGCGACGCCGTAGACGCGCCGCATCAGTGCGTGGTCTCATACGCACTCCACCCCTTCGCCGCGTCGTCCACGCCCAGCCGATACGATGCGTCGAGTCGCGCCGCATCGTGAAAGTCGCCGAGGCCACTCGGTAATTCGACCGACGGCCGCAAGATGCCGAGGTCGACGTCGTACATCTCGTCGAGCAACGCGCGCTGCGCCGGCGTGACCGCCGATCCGTCGAACGCGCGCTTCAGCCTCGTGTCGTCGGCGGCGCTCCGCAAGCTCGCGTCGAGCACGCGCGCCTGCAACAGGTTGAACGATCCGAGCCCGGCTGCGATCGCGTTGGGCGGCGTGAACGACGTCTCCGGCGGATTGACGAGGACGGCGTCGATGCGTCGAGCGACGACGCGCGCGAGGTCGATCGCCGTGTTGTCGGCCGACCCGCCGTCGACGAAGAGACCCTTGACGCCCGAAACGACCAACTCGATCGGATCGAGCAGCAACGGCAGCGCGATCGACGCGTAGAGCGCATCGTGCAGCATCGGGCGAGCCGGCTCCGCCCGTGCCGGCATACCCGAGATTCCGGCGAGCGCGCGCAGCACGGGTTCGGCCGCGGCGGGCTCGATGTTCACATCGAGCATGTAGAAATACGCCGCCCGTTGATTTTGGATGTCGGCCGCATTGAAGACGTACGGCATGAGGACGGGCCGCTCGGCGTCGATGTTCGCGCGAAGCCACGCCTTGATGGGCTCCGCGTCGAATATCCCGGCGAGCGAGCGATTCATGTTCGCGAGCAGCGCGAGCCCCTCCATCAATCGCGTGACGACGCCGGCACTCGGAACGTCGAGCTTCTCATAGCTCCGCTTTGCACGGAACAGATCGGTCCCGGCGATCGTGTGCCACGCAGCGCGCAATTTGGAATACTGCGCGGTTGCGACGTACCACCCGTTGATCGCCCCGATCGACGTTCCGATCACGGTGTCGACTCCGGGCAGCGGCTCGCCGTCGGCGACGCCGGCGCGGCGCACCAGGCCTTCGATCACACCTGCTTCGTAGGCGCCACGCGCGCCGCCGCCGCTCAGCACGAGCGCGGTACCGTTCCGCGTCGCGGCGGAGGTCACCGTGGCCGACGCCCTCGCGATCGGCGGCCGTGCGGCGAGCATGCTCGCCGTCCCGGCGGCGAGACCTCCGAGCAGCGTGCGTCGGTCGATCACGGCGAGCCGCCGTCGCTCGTGGGATCCACCGGCGGCCCGAGTCGCGCTCGAACGTACTGTTCGGCCGCAAGCGCGATGTCGTCGATGAAGTCCGCGCGCTTACCGAGCGCCTCGGCCGTGGGAAGCGCTGATGCCGACCCGCGTATGATCGCGGAGAGGACGAAGACCGTGCGCGCGAGTTCGTCATACGGGAGGTGCGGGTAGTACCGGCCGATCACCGGCGCGAAGTTGGCAACTTCTTCGTGAATGGTGCGGATACACGGCGCACGGCGCGGATCGGCGTCGAGAAACGCCTTGATGCCGCCGTACTTCGCGTGGAAGTCGAACAGCGTGGTCACGCCCGCATGCGTCAACTCGCGTAACGAGAGGTTCCGTGTGAGCTCGATCGACGCGCGCTCTTCCGCCCGAAAGGCCGCGAGATAGTACTCGGCGACCGCGTCGATGATCGCTTCGCGATTCGGAAAGTACTGATAGATCGACGCGATCGTGACCCCGGCGGCCTTGGCGATCGCGTTGAGGCTCGTGCCTTCGAACCCGCGTTCGGCAAAGAGGGCAGCCGCCGCGACGACCATCGCCTCCGCCCGGCGCGCGCCGCGCTGCTGACGTTTCCGCGGAATGAATGCTTTTCGCTCGACGCTTGACATTGTAACAAGTCTATTATAAATTTGCGGAAACCTCAACTTATAATAGATCTGTTACAAAAAAAAGGTGGCGCCCATGCAGCGGGAAGCGACCCATTCCGGAGAGCCGGTGCGGCGGAATGTCGAGGAGGTTGGCCTTCGGCGGATCATCGTGGTGGCCGCCGTCATGTGCGCGGCCCTGATGCAGACGCTCGACTCGACGATCGTCAACGTCGCCCTTCCCTACATCGAAGGCAATCTGGGCGCGACCATCGACCAGGCGACGTGGGTCGTCACCGGCTTCATCATCGCCAACGTCGTCGTCATCCCGCTCACGCCGTGGCTCGCCCGCCGCCTCGGCCGCGCGCGCTACTTCGCCATCTCGATCGTCGGCTTCACGCTCGCCTCGATGGCATGCGGTTTCGCGCCATCGCTCGGCGTACTGATCCTGGCCCGCGTCGTCCAGGGCGCGTTCGGCGGCGGACTGCTCGCCGTCGCGCAGCCGATTCTCATCGATACGTTCGGCCCGAGCCAGCTCGGCACGAGCCAGGGCATCTTCACGATCGGCGCGATCTGCGGCCCCGCCCTCGGACCGGCCCTCGGCGGCGTCCTCATCGACAATCTGGATTGGCGCTGGGTGTTCTTCATCAACATTCCGATCGGCGTCGTCGCCGCGACGCTCGTGCTGCTGTTTTTGCGCGATCCCGAGAGCCCGCAGCGGATTAAAGGCGATCCGTTCGGCGTAGCACTGTTAGCGATGGGTGTCGGCGGGATGCAATACGTGCTCGACGAGGGCGAACGCAATTATTGGTTCAGCGATCCGGTGATCGGCGCGTGCGCGCTCGCGAGCATCGCCGGCTACGTCGGCTTCGTGCTGTGGGAACTCTACGGCACACCGACACCGATCGTGAACCTCCAGATCTTCCGCAATCGCAGCGTCGCCTTCGGCTCGGCGATCGCGCTGACGATCGGGTTCCCGATCTTCGGATCCTCGCTCATCCTCCCGCAGTACGTCTCGCAATTGCTCTCGTATACGGCGACGCTCAGCGGCATGCTGATTCTCGTGCGCGCGATTCCGGTCGCGCTCGTCACGCCGATCGTCGGCATCTTGATGCAAAGCGGCAAGGTCGATCCGCGCGTCATGTTGTGCCTCGGCCTGCTCGTCACCGGCGCGAGTACGATCTGGCAGGCCGGAATCACGACGAGCACCAGCAGCTTCGGATCGTTCATGCTTCCGCTGGTGATCCAAGGCGTCGGCTCGGGCATGCTCTTCGTGCCGCTGCTCTTCAGCGTTCTCGGTTCACTCACCGATCCGCGTGAAAGCCCGGCGGTCAGCGCATTCATCAACCTCTTCATTCAATTGGGAGGCTCGATCGCATCGGCAACGCTCGTCACCTTCCTCGACCGGCGCGAAGATCTGCATCTCGATACGCTGGGCGCGCTCGTCAACCTCACCAACATCCCGGTTCGCAACCTGATCGACGGCGCGCACGGGCTCACCCAGACGATCGCGGCGCAGATCTCGCTGCTCATCGAGCAGCAGGCGGCGGCTTTCGCCTACGCCGACGTCTTCTTGCTCGTCGCGCTGCTGACGCTACTCTCGGTCCCGCTCATCCTCGGCATCCCCAAGCCCACGACCACCGACGTGGTCATCGAGGTCGGCTAATGACAACGGCACAAGCCCTCCCGGCGGTCGCTCTCGACGAAACCGCCAACGGGTTCATCTCGACGTTCATGGCGCACGTCGCAACGCTCGCCGGTTACGGCAAGAATCGCCTCACGACGATCGCGACCATCAAGACGCTCTTGCTCGCTGCGCTCAAGCGCGGCGACGCGACGGACTGGCGCACGCTCTATCACGCCGTCGACGAACTCGTCGATGGCGCGATCTATGCGCACGACACCAAGTTCGCCTATACGTATCTGTGCTCGTTCATCCAAGAAAACGTCGACCTCGCATGATCGACCATCGCGATCTCCCGGAACGACGCGAACCGGCCGGTGCGATCGGCGCGCTCATCCGCTGCGCGTGCGGCCACGGCATCGGCGCGCACACGCGTGCGGGCTGTCACGCCGGCAGCGACGTTCCGTGCGCGTGTCACGTCAGCGACGCCGCCGTGCTCGAACGCGCGATCGCGCAAGCCGCGCTCGAACTGCAAGCGGCGATGCCGCCGACCGCCTAAACGCCGAGTTTGGGACCCCAGCCGATGAAGGTACCCGTCGGGCCGGCCGTGGGGCGCTGCACCAAACGGGTCGCCGAAGCGGCCGAGATGGCCGGGGAATTCGTCGCACTCATGATCGCGGTTCTCCTCACGGCCGCTCATCGCTGGGCTCGATTGACCCGGCGGCAAGGCGGCCGACGAGGGAAGCGTACCTGGAAACTTTCTCCCGCTCTGTAGCTTTCGTCACAAAACTCGGGATCACGGCGTACTGTTGCATATTTATGCATGCAAATGTATAATTATGCCTATGTTGACCCTCCCGTCGGCCGGACGCCTGCGGGGCCGCAGCGTGCTGACGATGCTGGACATCGCCCCGGACGAGCTGGCGAGCCTCCTCGCGATCGCCCAGACGCTCAAGGCCTCCGGCCGCGAGCAGCAGACGCTGCTGCAAGGCAAGAGCCTCGCCATGCTCTTCGAGAAGCCGAGTCTGCGCACGCGCGTCTCGTTCGAGATCGGCATGACGCAGCTCGGCGGCCACGCGGTCGTCGCGCACGGGAACGACTTCATCATGGGCAAGCGCGAGACGCCGGAAGACGTCGCGCGCGTGCTCTCGCGCTACGCCGACGCCATCGTCGTGCGCACCCACGAGCACGAGCCGCTGCAGCGCTTCGCCGCCGCCGCGACCGTGCCGGTGATCAACGGCCTCTCGCAGGCCGCGCATCCCTGCCAGGCGCTGGCCGACTTACTGACGATTCGCGAACGGTTCGGCACGCTTGCCGGCCTGCGGCTCGCCTACGTCGGCGACGCGCGCAACAACGTCGCGTACTCGCTCGGCGAGGCGGCGGCCATGAGCGGGATGTCGGTCACCTTCGCCTCGCCGATCACGCACCGTCCGCCCGACGCCTTTCTGGGGCGGCTGGTCGAGCTCGGCAAGTCACATCACGTCACCGCGCGCGCGTTCACAAGTCCGCTGCGCGCGGTGCGTGACGTCGACGTCATCTACACCGACGTGTGGACCTCGATGGGTGAAGAGGCCTACAGCGAACGCAACGCCGCGGCCCTGCGGCCCTATCAAGTGAACGCCGAACTGCTGTCGGCCGCCGCGCCGCATGCGCTCTTCATGCACTGCCTGCCCGCGCATCGTGGCGAAGAGGTGACGGCCGAGGTGATGGACGGCGTGCAGAGCGTCGTCTTCGACCAAGCCGAGAACCGGATGCACGCGCAGAAGGCGCTGCTGCTCGCGCTGATGACCGATCTGCGCGGTTTTGGAGACGAATGATGGCCGTCGACGCCGGGACGATCCAACCGAAGACCAAGCGCCAGCGCGCGATCCTCGCCCTGATCGCGGCGCGCCCCGTGCGCTCGCAAGAAGAATTGGCCGCGCTACTCGAACGGCAGGGCTATGAGGTCACGCAGGCCACGATCTCGCGCGACATCAAGGATCTCGGGCTGATCAAGGTGCCGCTCCAAGGCAGCGCCGGCAATCAGTTCAAGTACGTCGAACCGAACGTCGGGCCGATGTTCTCCTCACGTCTGCACCGCATCGTCGCCGAACTGGTCGGCAGCATCCGCGGAAGCGTCAATCAGATCGTCCTGCGCACGCCGCCGGGCAGCGCGATGATGCTCGCCTCCGCGATCGACGGCGCCGACTGGAGCGAAGTGATCGGCACGCTCGGCGGCGACGACACCGTGCTCGTGATCCTCGACGACCCCGATCATCTCCCCGTCATCATGCAGCGCTTCGAAGACATGCGCGGCGCGCTCTAGGACTCATCATCATGCAAATCGTACTCGCGTATTCCGGCGGCCTCGATACGTCCGTTCTCCTCAAGCAGTTCATCGAGGCCGGTCACGACGTGGTCGCGATGACGGCGAACCTCGGCGAGAGCGATCTCGTCGCGGGCGACGGCTCGCAGGCCGCGCTCGACGCGGTGCGTCAGAAGGCCCTGAACCTGGGTGCGAAGGACGCCGTGATGATCGACGCACGCGATCGCTTCATCACCGACTACGCCTACAACGCGCTGGCGGCCAACGCGCGGTATCAGGGCACCTATCCGCTCTCGGCCGCGCTCTCGCGCCCGCTGATCGCGGATCTGCTGGTGGAGGTCGCCGAGCAATACGGCTACGACGCGGTCGCGCACGGCTGCACGGGCAAGGGCAACGATCAGGTGCGCATCGAGGTCGGCGTGCGCGCGCGCAATCCGCAGCTCACCGCGCTCGCGCCGCTGCGCGAGAAACCGCTCTCGCGGCCCGACGCGATCGCCTACGCGCAAGCGCACGGCGTGCCGATCTCGCACACCGCGGCGAAGCCCTACTCGGTCGACGCGAACCTGTGGGGCCGCTCGATCGAAGCCGGCGTGCTCGAAGATCCGTGGAACGCGCCGCCCGAAGACGCCTTCGCCTGGAGCGTCGATCCGGCCACCGCGCCGGCCGGCGGCAGCGAGGTCGTGATCTCGTTCGAACGCGGCATTCCCTCGATGGACGGCCTGCACGGCGCGGACTTCGTGTTCGAACTCAACAAGCGCGCGGGCGCCAATGGCGTCGGACGCATCGACATGATCGAAGATCGCGTCGTCGGCTTGAAGTCGCGCGAAGTCTACGAGTGCCCGGGATCGGTGACGCTGATCGAAGCGCACATCGCGCTCGAGCGTCTCGTGCTCACCAAAGAAGAGTTGCGCCTGAAGGCGTCGCTCGATCAAAAATACGGTGAACTGATCTACGACGGCCAATGGTCCTCGCCGCTGCGGCTCGCGCTCGACGCCTTCAACGCGAAGATCGCCGAACGCATGACCGGCGACGTGCGCGTGAAGCTCGTGCGCGGCCGCGCGATGGTGACGGGCTCGCGCTCGCCCTACGCGCTCTACGACGAGAAACTCGCCACCTACGGCAACGACGATCGCTTCAAGCACGACATGGCGACCGGATTCATCGAGATCTGGGGCCTGCCGATCGCCGCAGGTGCGGCCAAAGCGGGCGAGGCCGCGCAGCGGTCTGCGCTCGTCACCTCGTGATCGTGCGGTGACGACGCTCCAATGGGGCGGGCGTTTCGACGCTGAGCCCGATGCCGCGTTGCTCGCGTTCGGTTCCTCGCTCGAGGACGATCTCGTGCTCGCGCCGTTCGACGTGCAGACCTCGCTCGGTCACGTTCGCGCGCTCGCCGGCGGCACGGTGATCTCGGCCGACGACGAGCGGGCGTTGCGCGACGCGTTGCTCACGGTACAACGTGAGATCATGGACGGCTCGTTCACGGCGTTCGCGCGCGGCGGGGCGTTCGAAGACGTGCACGGCGCGATCGACGCTCGCGTGCGCGCGCTCGCGGGCAGCGCGGGCGAGTCGCTGCACGCCGGCCGCAGCCGCAACGATCAGGTCGCGACGACGCTGCTGCTCTACGCGCGCGATCGCGCGGCGGCGGGCGGCAAGCTCGCGCTCGCGATCGCCGATGCGCTCGAGGCGCGCGCCGCGGACGCACTCGAGCGCGGCACGCTGCTCGCGGCGACGACGCATTGGCAGCCGGCCCAGCCGGTCTCGCTCGCGTTCTGGCTCGATGCGGCAGCGCAAGGATTCGTGCGCGCGGCCGACCGGTTCGCACGCGTCGTCAACGACGCGAAGCGCTTCTGTCCGCTCGGTTCGTCGGCCGTCGCCGGCTCGTCGTTGCCGCTCGATCGCACGGCGGCCGCCTACGCGCTCGGCTTCACCGCGCCCTCGCGCAACGCGCTCGATACCGTCGGCGATCGCGACGTCGCGCTCGATCTCGCGCACGCGGCGACGCGCGCCG
>Ga0116228_10000076_pt1 | contig 58382 bp, 47 predicted proteins | sample S1TSphfallax_2_FD_89694 | JGI IMG/M metagenome (GOLD analysis project Ga0116228, IMG submission 89694) | Host-associated microbial communities from peat moss isolated from Minnesota, USA - S1T2_Fc - Sphagnum fallax MG | ecosystem: Host-associated > Plants > Peat moss > Unclassified | place...
CGAGCTGCACTGTCAGAGCTGCAACGCTCAGAGTCTCTGCCCGCTGGTCCACTTCATCTCTCTCTCTCTCAGACCTTTTCTGGCTCCCTGCGCATGCTCCGTGTCTACTCTACTACAGTTCTCCTCAGAGCTGCACTGTCAAAGCTGCAATGCTCAGAGTCCGCCACTTCCCTCCAAAACCCTTAGAGGAACTCCATCGCTGCTCGCCGTCAGTGTGTGACCACTTCGTGAGGGACTCGGCCAGAGTACCGTTACTGTTACCGTTAACCGTTACCGTTCAGCACAGGCTGTTGCCGCGCGCGAATGTTTCACAAATGTATGCCAAATGTTTTGACAAGGTGCTTTACCACGTAAATTCGCGAATTTTAAAATGCAAAATGACGAATGTCATAACTAGGATAAATAGGATATTCTTTTACATCCATCACCATCTCGGATTGGAACTTGCATGGATATTTTTTTTACATTTGCCATCTTCCATGCATGGGGCATTCAGAAACGCAACTCCACATGGACCATGCATCATGCATCTGGCAACCGTCTCGTGGGCCAACCTATTTGTCTCTGGATTCAAAAATTCAACACTGAGCATGCGGTCTACATCCTCGACCGTGTGTGGCTTGTAGTCTTCGGCAAAGAAGATGAGAATGTGTGCATGCGGCAACCCACGCTTTTGAAACTCAATGACATAGATTCCCGCAATCGTGCATCCCAGAATATGCTTCTTGTGAATGTCATTTATCAACTCCTTCAGCTTGATTTTGAACACTCGAGTTACCAAATCTGATTGATCCTGAGGTTGATGTTCAGGCAGCAATGTTTTCTTGATCTCAAGCCATTAGGGATTGCAAATGAATATAACAAATGCATCTGGACAGCGGGCCCATTTGCAAATTAACATGGCATCTGATAATTTCGAACCATGTGACGTGGACTTCCTGTGAAAAAAGATGGCAAAATGATCCTCTGTCTGATGGCAGTAACGCTATTGTCACTTGTAGCGATGGCATCCTAAAGGCTTTGATAAAGATCTGCATGAAGTTTTTTCTGACTCAGGCGCAAATACCTTAAGCCGTTTTGTTTGACAGTCGCATAAGCATCCACAATGTATTACTGCCTCAATCGGCCACCCTGAAGCAACACAATGCCATCAGTGTCTCGACGTTGAAGTCAATAACCGTAAAATTCGGCCATTGTCACATTGTGATGTTTTCTTTGATGCTCAAATTCTTTCGCGTGGTCTTCATCCAAATCCACATAAACATCCTGCACAACAACACCATTGGGTGGAATATTTGGATGTCATCTGTTGCAACCCCACTTTGGGCTAAGTGTGAGGATGAAACTCACACTCCCAAAAGTGGGAACTTGGAGTCCTTCGGGACTCCCAAAAATTCAGAGCTTGATCGCAGGGGTCAAAACACCTCGCATTGGGGTGTTCTTTATATTGTTGGAAATTTCTTGAAGTGTAGATGTCCAAAATGGCCTTGCATGAGCCATTTGGACATCTGCAGCCTAAGTTATGAGCAAAAGAAGGGTCGGGAGTCAAATTGGCAATTTGACTCCCGACCATTAAAAGTTGGGAATCGACCCGATTCCGACGTCTATAGGAGGAGTGCCACATGGCACTGGAAAGCTCTCAAAGAGAGCTATAAGATTGCTTCAGACCTCATCCCAATCAAAGGTCTGAGTAAGATGTTATAGATGTCCAAAATCCCATGAGTCCAACCCGGGACAGTTTCCAGACTCCTCCTTTGGCTTACCCCGAGTCCGGGCCATGGTGAGTCAAAGTGAGTCCAAGGTCGCCTGTGGCTTGTCCTAACACCAAAAGGGTGTAGAATGAGTTTTAACCAACTTGTGGTTGGTTTTGGATGCAGGACCATGTAACACGATAATTGTCTTTCTTCCTAGTCTAATATCAGGACTTTTAACACGCCCCTCTTACCCCCTTTAGTGCTGGAAGTTGGGAGCGGCACCAAGTTCCAACTCCTTCCGCATTTCCACATAGTTAGACCCCCGAGTGGGTCTATCAAAGAACTTGGGAACGCATCACCATCCATCTTCACTGTAAGGAAATAGCAACAGATAATGTAAAGCCATGTATCCCACATGTAGTTGGGAAATGCATTGAAACAGGCTAGCTTGCTAAGCAACAACAACATCACGCCTTTTTACAGCCTCAGAACCATCTCCTACCATCAATGTAGCGATTTCATTGGTCATTGACACATTGTATTGGTAGGCATCTTTTATTCGAGAAGCAATGAGATGCAAATTCAAATCCATGGGAACACCTTTTGTTGCCATCATATCCCTTGCCATTTTGAACATTTCGACATAGGGATTGATATTGTACATCATGGTCAATAATTGATCCAACATTGTTGGATCAAGCAACATAACAACACAGCGGTTTTGATGTTCGCTCTCTGTATCATGAATGTACAGTTGTGCAAACTATGGACGTTGTCCTTTGGCAGGACACAAGGATCCAATTTTGTGATAAAGCTTACCTTGAATGTGAAAGGAATATGGTCCAATGCCTCTTGTTACCGACTCATCAACTTTGGCACTAAACGAAGTGAATGCCAACATCGAATTGTACATGTGAATCTGATCTTGAAATTTGATGACACCTCTCTCTTTGCTAATTAAAAGAACTTCCAGCTCGTGCGGTGTTGTAAGAAGACTCGGCAATAAAACTTTGCCATTCTCACAACATCAAAAAAATTGTGGGTGTTGTTGTTCGACTTTGCCAATTGTTCTTTAATCCACATTTTCGCGTTGGAAAATCCATAAATTGTGTCCATTTCTCCACAATCCCATTGTGCCAAACCTGACGCGTCTTCGTCTCTAAACAATTATAATGTGTCATTGCCAAAAGAAGGTTATGCATGTGCTGCTACTTGTTGTACGGTTCGCCATTCTCGACTCAAATGATTACTTCGGTCTTGTGGTGTTTTGGCCCGACCGACTCTATATGTTGCTTGGCACGCTATTTTTTCTGTAGGCAATTGTGACATTCATGTGCAAATTCTGACGTGTCTTGATTGAATTTTGTTGGAACATTAATATGAGGAACATGATTTTTGAAAGAGTCAGTTCGCTATTATGCTAAGCTTCTAGTTGTTGCCAAAGGGCTACCAAAGTTGCCAAAACATTACCATGTTGCACAATGAGTGCATGCATATGTTCTTATATGTCTTCGGGCATTGTGTGGAGAATATATGTTGGGGTTTGTTACTAATATTGATATCAAAATCTTGGGGGTCATGAAATGTTGATCGGCGATATTGAAAGTTGCATTGGTTATGGAAGAAAAGTTACAAATTCAAAAGGTGAATGGATCAGTTGCTCATGAAGAAGCTACAAAATTTAGCCACAACAATTAGGAGCTGGGAGGACTTACATTGCAGTGCCAAAGATTAGACATCAAGTATGTGTTTGCTAGTGATCTGTTGTTTGGCAACATTGTTATTTGGGGAAATGAATGTTTTACATACACACATTGAACTAGTAGTAGATGTCATAAGAGGCTCAAGGGCATCCAGTTGGTTGAATCTCTTCTTCAATGGACCCAGGTCTATAGAAATTCTTGATAATCATGATGCCAAAATTACCACAACACCTACTTAGGACTTCATTCCATTACCATCATGCTGAAAATTGGATGAATGGTGAACTACAAGGATTCTACGCAATTTGGCACAATGTTGATGCTCTGTATGTATGTCAAGGTGGTGCACAACCTATTTTCTCATGGCTGGTTCTTGTAGGCAACTCTGGTAATATTAGTTTCACTTATCACTGAACCCACCGTGAAAACATAACTGCCACCATCCTCCTACCAAGCAGTTGTTGGATCTTTGAATGTTATATTGCTAACAACTTCTGCAGGATGTTTTGCAATAGGATTTTCAAGCACTTTCATCCACTTTTTGAAAAGTGGGTTTGAGGGGTCTACTAGTATTACCTTGTTCTGTGTCTCCTCGAAAGTATGGTTCATCTTACCTAACCCCATTTGATGCCACAAAGGAAAACCCCCTTTAGCTCTGTCAAACAAATTCACACTAATTTTTTGGTTAACATTCACATGTATACAGTGGATTTGAACCCACAAAGACTTGCAACTAGACCAATAAGCCCTAATTTCACAAAGACAAACCAAACTCAGATGGAAACAACCTACTTAATGAGCTATATTGTTGAAATATGACAAAGGACTCTACCAAAGGGGAATTCATAGAAAGGATGACAGATTAGGGTTTGAACATCACACAAAAAAGACTAAAATCCTTTATTTCTCAATAGTGCAATTTCCACAAAACAATCACAAAAAGAAATTGGAACAGTGATGTGAATAGGAATTGGAAATGGCAGACCTGTGTAGATAATGAAAGGGGCACCATCAAGGCTAATGGTACTTGAGTTTGACCACATTCCCATGGCATCATACCACTGGTCTGGCTCTAAAACAATTTCCAAATAGAGCCAATGAATGAGATGTTTAAAGACAACATATGCCCAAGACATGTTTAGACCCCACAATGGCATAGATTGGTTGTACTTGTGAAACAAATGGTAGTAGCCCTTATAGTAGTCGGGACCTGTATTAAACCCCAACATAAACTGTCAAACTTATGTGGGCACAAAAAAGATGAAAAACTAAGAGATACAGACAAAGACAGAGACAAAGATATCACCATGGGCCCTAGCACCCAACAATCTAGTGAAAAGTTTTCTAGGTTTGCATTACAACATCAAAAACTGCAACAACATGTTTATGCACTGGGCTCATATGACAGTGCAGCTCATAAATTTATTTTTGACAACCCAGAGCTTGATTTTTTTGGGTTTGAATCATCTTGCTATGATTACAAGAGGGTCTATGCAAGTGACTCATTTTTCGACCCAGTAAAGTAGAGGCACATTGTGTTATCCTGGGTGAATGAAATTAACATGGAAGAATTGGAATTGTAATTTTCAGGTTTTCTAGGTGCACATCAGGGTGTATTTGGCCCTTTTGGTATGATATTAATATTAGACCCCCCTTGGGGCTGGGCATGCCTTTCTTAGACAGTGACACATGCACATAGAGGAGGGGGTTATTTATTTATGCCAGGGTTTTCTTCCCTGTATGATGCCATCCATGGATGGATGACAGGACGGACGAACGGATGGATGGATGGATGGACGGGTCACGTGATGAAAAAGCTTCACGAAAAATGACTACAACGTCCTTTACTATATGTAATAATACCTTTGATTCCATAACCTTCTCACCAAAATTGAAGCCTATTCCATTTTAAGATCCACTTTGGGTTAATCTGCTCCAAACTACAATGAATAATTTATTTAAATATGTATGGGCATGATCGTGGAATGAGGTATTAAGTATAGGAAAAGGGTCTATCAAAAGGCCCTTCTAGATTTGAGATTCACATGAAGGGTCAAAAATTCAAAAGGGTCATACATAATGCATAGTTGTGATACTAACATTACAGAGGGACAACATTACAATGATAAAGACAATGAAAAAGGATAGATTGGTGGATAACTTTCATTTAGTGAAAGTTACTCTAACATGGAATGGAGAATATTTTTCAGATTGTGTAAGTTATTGTTCTTATGACATTAACATCAGTGTGATATCAACAAACATGATTTTTTCAACCTTACGAGCGACCAAAATATACAAAGAAAAAAAAGTGACGATACTTTACTCTAGTGTAATTGGGAAAAAACATATTATATAATAATGAAAAAAGGAATCTTGATAATGAATGAGGAAAGCAATGAGGAAACCCATTTTTTTTCAATTGCAGGTGATGGCGTAAACACACACTTAAATTTTTTAAGGGTTGGAATTAATGTAGTATGTGAATATGGTTTTAGAATTACCCTTAGTGTAGGTCTGAATAACAAACTCTATGTAAATGAATTACATTTGATTGTGTTTTTGAAAAAATAAAATTATGCAAAAATGTCAACATGGGTGCCATCACTTAATTAATATGAATCACAAATGCATACTCAAGCTCATGTAAAAGTTTCAATCAAATATGATGATGAACAAGATTAAGAATGGAAATTCTATTTAACCAATGGAGTGAGGCAACATACACCTAATATGCACTCAAAATATATGTCAAGAACATCACAATATATGTGATATCCCCTGCCCAAAAAGTGTGATTTTGTATTGTATATAGTTCAGCCCAAGGAAGCACTTTAACACTGCCTTATTGGCAATAAGCTTTATTTGGGAGCATTAAAAACATTTGAATATTTTGTCAAAGGCCAATTTTTAATTGACCCATTGCAATGAAAAGAAAAACTTTAGAATATATGACAACTAATTAATGTGCATTGCAAATAGGTATAGGCACTAAGTTATATAATATACACATTTACACTTACCTTGCCAAAAACATTTACATGGGACCATGTTAATATAATTGAATTCTTTTACACTGCCTCTTTGTAAATGTAATATAGTTGCGATTGCTCCATACATGCTTGGTAAAAGTTAAAATTATACATGCATGTCTACTATCTTAGGGCAATAATAAATTTTATAACATAAAAAGTAACAACAATACAAACAAACTAATCAATTAAAAATTAATTTCATTATGATTTTTGTTATTAAATCTTCATCAAAGCCTTATTGAAGTTTTAAAAATTACATCAAATTAATTTTAAAACATTAATATCTCCAAAGAAAAAATTATTTAAAAATTGACATGTTTTGTTTTAATCAATTCTTGCATAATCTTTGAAATCATTTTTTTAAGAATCTCATTTTAATAAGATTTAAAAGAATTGAAACTAATTATTTGTCTGTTTATCAAACAAATTTCATTTAAAAAATTAGTCATATGACAAGTATCATAACCATTGTCCAGTGCTTCTGATTATCTAGTTTAGTTTCATCTCTGGAAAACAACGAGTCAACCAGAATCCTCTAAAGGAGAAATAGTGAATTGAAGTTGAAGTACCAGGCGTAGTTTGGGTTTCCCTCTCACACAAACACAAACTTAAGTAAAACAGCAGTCTGGATCTGGATCTAAAGTCTCCCTTCAAGAAAGAGCTGCCTCATGGCATATTCAATGCCAAGCTAGCTGTATTAGTTGGGGCACTACATGTCAATTGCAGAATACAACTGGAAAAACTAAGTATTGGTGCCAACCAGAATGCTTGAACCTGACAACAGAACAGCAACAAATCAGCAAGCATGAAAAAAGGGAAACCCAACCCTAAAGAAAAGAGAAAACAGGAGAAAACACAGAAAACTGAGGCACAGTTCAAATGACAGCAACTGCTTCAAGCTGAAACTGATGGATAAGCTCATTTCATTTTAGCTTTGCTCCTGTACAAGCAAGAATCTAAGCTAAAACCATTGAGAGGCCTGGTTGTGGCACAAAAGAAATTCCAGCCGTACCTCATACTTTTGAACAGATTTTAGACATCATTTGCTTGAAAGCCTACGTGAAACAATACCCCAAGATTGAATTTGTCACAAGGCTAGAAACAGTTGAATCCTGATGTGCATTGAACTCAAATCTTAGCACATTTAAATAAACAGAAATGGAAAGCAGGAAAGATCTATACCATAGCATGAAACAGAGCACCTCCCACTTTGATATAACTGACTGTACTTAAGACAACATATTTGCAGCTGGCACTGCAAGTTCCAAATACTGAGTAGGACCATAAACACATCAAAATTTCCCAGGTTGTAACATATTTGATTTAGTCCCAAACTAGAAAAACAAAACAAACGGAAAACAGAAAAGACCTAAACCACAGAATGAAACGTAGCACCTCCCTCCTACACTTTGATATGACAGGCTGTACTTCAGAGAACAAAATTGCAGCTGGCACTGCAAGATCCAGTTAGTGAGGGGTACCACAAACACAGTGATCCCACACAATCAGACATCTCCACATATGTGCCTAGAATTACCAGAGAATAACTACAGCTTCTCAAAACTAAAACATAAATTTTAACTGAACAAATGTAGGTGAATGACTTAACAGCAAGGAGTCACAACTCATCACATCTGGGGATTGAACCATAATTTATGCAATGCATCAAAGAATAAATTGCTGAATTTTGTTGTCAAAAATGACCTCAACACAATGTTGAGAATGCAAATTCTACAAATGCTTGGATTATTGATAGGCAGACAATTTTAGATCAGTTTTTAAGTCTAAAGTCTAATGAGGAGCAAATATGCCCAAACAATAAGATAGAGGCTTGTACAATACTAACATCTATATGCATTGCAGCCACCACTGGGAAACCAGCTCAATGTCAAGAATGTCTTTCTATTCAACCTATTAGCATTATAGAAAACAAAAGAGGGAACAATGTTTAATCTCCCTTACTTACCTGTAGCCTGCCTGTTGGGTTCAAATACATACTTGATCAAAGATTCCTTGATTGGCAAGATCTCAGGGAACTCCTGCTGCAGTTTTGATGCATCAAGTTCATTGTTGCTCCGAGGTGCAATGATGACCTTGGCTTGCTCTTCCAGAGTGAAGTTCTTCCATGAAAATTCTGCATCAATATACTGTTGATACATCTCCAAAATCTCATTGTGGCTCACCACTCCTGGATTGGTGAAATTCCAGATCCCCCGCAAGTTGCGTTTTGCCATTTCTATTGAGATAGGCAGCAATTCATCCAGGATTGTCATGCTATTAGGTATATTCACCACCTTCTGATATCGGGAAATCTTTGTGATGAAATTTCGTGGGTTCTGAAGATCTGAAGATATGGGCATCCGCACACGCAAGGTGCACACATTGTCAAATTCTTTGAGAAGCTCTTCAACCTGCCAGCATGCAAACTAGTCAGATTTCCAGATTTGGTGCACAAAGTTTTCCTCAAGAGCACATTATCTGAATAGCACATGAATGCCTGAATGGTTAGCCAATAAAATTTAAGACAACGGACACATACACCTGACCCTTATTGTTTACAAGGTAGGACATATATCCTCTACAAGTGTAATCAAATTGCATCTTAAGCCCTTTTCCATGCTGATGAAAACTGTCTCTCAGACTGTGAAGTCTGGTAGTGTACACCATACAATCAGAGTGTTAGAACTCCTAGCAGTATATTACTTAATGCCAAAAACACAACTGAGGCATATCTTCAATGCATTCATCAATACTGCAAAAATGAAAAGTCAGATACAAAAGCGAAAAAGGTTCACACTTGACAATATATAGCATGAGATATTATTTAATCACTCACCATGGCCTTGGTCTTGGAGTAGTATGAGCCTACAAAGTTGGGTGTGTCTTCTTCCTTGAATCCAATGCCACTGCCAAGCTGGTGACTATTGTCATACTCAAAAATGCACCCTGTGGCAAAATTGACAAGCAGCAAGTTGCTTTGCTTGCAAACATCTGCCAATGTCAAAGTACCCACGACATTTGCACGGATGGTCTCAATCTTGTGACTTTCACACCAGTCCACATTTGGCCGACCTGTCACGCCTGCTGCATTGAATACATGAGTGGGCTTTGTGGATTCAATGTCTGCCTCCAATTGCACACGATTCTCCAATCGGCCAGATCCATACTCATACAATATCCCCTGCTTCTGACATATTTTTCCAAGAAGACCTCCAATCCAGCCAGTACGTCCATAGATCAGAAATTTCAAGGATTGTCTCAGGACACCGTTCTCCTGAGCATTGACTGCGATATTCCCAACCACACGGTGGGTACCATTAACTAATGGTACCTTGTTTGGGGTGCTTGTAGCTTCAACCTCAGTTTTACTTTCAGGATCTTTCTGTTCAGGACCTTTCTGAAGATCAGCAAGTTTCTCAACCCCAGATATGGAAAGCATCCGGGGATGGGGAACTAGCGCTCCAGACACATCTCCCCACCAGTCAGAGTGGCTGGTGTACCATTGCAATGTCTTCCGCAATCCCTCTTCCCAGGTTGTGCTTTCCTGCCATCCAAGCTCCTTCAGTTTGGCATCATCCAGGAAGTAGCGCTGGTCATTGAAAGGCCGATTATCAACAAACCGAATAGACTTTTCACAGTCAAGGTTGAAGAGGTTGCATATGTCTCTAGCAACATTGAGGACAGTCCGCTCTTTCTTTGTCCCAATATTGTAAACATGACCAACGCTTCCCTTGTGAAGCACAACCTCAAACGCTTCAGCCACATCTTCACAGTAGAGGTAGCTGCGCACATTTGATCCATCTCCATGAATAGGGAGGGGCTTCCCCTGCATGGCTAGAAGAATGAACTTAGGGATGAGCTTCTCTGGGAACTGGTTAGGTCCATACACATTATTGCCTCGTGTGGTGATGACAGGCAGCCCATATGAGCGACCGTATGCCATCACCAACATTTCTGCACCAGCCTTAGTGGCTGAATAAGGATTTGTAGGAAGCAGCTGTGATGCTTCATGGTTACCAACAATGGCATCTGCTTCAGTCTCTCCATAAACCTCATCTGTGCTCACATGAATGAAGCGGCAAACAGTGCCTGTCACTTTACAAGCCTCCAGCAACACATGTGTCCCATAGATGTTGTTCTTTGTAAACTCAAAACTGTTGCCAAAGGAATTGTCCACATGAGTTTGGGCAGCAAAGTGCATGATGGTGTCAATACCCTCAGTAATGAGAAGGTAGTTCACAAGATCTGCACTCCCAATGTCACCCTTCACAAACTTGAAATTCTGAGAGGCCTTGGATGGCAGAAGATTCTTCAGGTTGGAGCAATAATCTAGCTTGTCCAGCACCACGATCTTGTAATGTGGATAGTTGCGCATCAGCCTGTTGGCAACATGAGATGCAATGAATCCTGCTGCACCAGTTATCAAGATGTTCTTGGGGATGTATGTGGCTTCCCCCATTGCAATGACCTCTTCTGCAATTGGATAGAGATTCTCTATGAGAAATTCTTATCACAATCGATTTTGTACACACAGACAACAACAGTAACATTTCGTGGAACCACAAATATGAGATAAAGCAGGAAGAGTGTACACACATCTGACTTCCTGCAATCATGTGAAACCTCAAAGATCAAGACCGAGCTCTTCAGTTCAAGTATAGCCTAAAAGTTTGGCTGCTTTCACCTATACAGGACAGAAGGACAAGCAAATAGTCTGGCTCAAAACTGCTGATTCACAAGCTCCTCACTTCAAAAAGTTCTGCGCTGTTGCACTGTGAGAGCAACAACTTTCTCGGCCAGATCCACGGGATAACAGTTATGGTCAAAAGGACACTCCTGATCGCATCCGCCTCGCTCCAAACCAAAATCCCAAGGAAAACAAAAAAGAAAGAACCTTAGCTCCACACTCTCAGTTAGCAAAATTTGGGCTTCCGATCGACATTCGCGCCACTACCGTCTAGCAACACACGAGCATAGAACAAAAACATTGTAGGAGATCTTAAAGAGGTCAGGCACGTTCTATCCCCTGTCCACCGTCAGCAGAGTACTTTTCTTTCGATTCACTCTCAGTCAAAAGACTTCCGACCTTTCCGAATAGACTGCTGCGTTCAGATCTACATGCATCCGGGCCCTGCCCTCACCAACCGCTAGGGTAAAGAAGAGATGAATACAGGGAGAGTGGAGAAGAAATCTTACAGATCTAATGCAGCTATTGCTGAAACCTTCCTTCAAAGTCCACAAGACGATGATTCTGCGAACCACGCCGGCCACGCAGCCCACAACGAAAGAAGATGTCAAGGGGGTAATGTCCGATCCGCGTTCCAATTCCCGAGATAATAAGACGAAATGAAGACGGTCGCCACAAGCTGATGATCGATCCTGCGCACACTAGGCACGCTTACGCGCTCCCTGAAAACGAACAAACCTGGGGAAAGTTCCTTGGGAGCTGAAATTCTTCGCCGCTCCGCATCACAACGTAGTGCGAACGAAGCCGCGCTGGCGCGAGAGAGAGAGGGAAGAGAGGGAGGGTAGCCTAGGCGGATATCTGGGCCGCGGGGACAGTAGGCACGTAGGTCCAGATTTTTGTTTTCTGGCTACTATTAATAATGTTCTTTCTTTTGTGGCGAAATTTCGCAACTTGGCTTTAAAAATTCGGAAAATGAAAAGAAACACGATTTTTTTTCTGATTTCTAGGGATTCTTTGATCGTTTTTCAAAATAAAAATAACTAATTAGCCACATCTAGTTCTAGGCAGTTCCTAGGTCGCCACTTGTACCAGCACTTTTGTAAAACTCCTAAAGCCCACTTGGGACAGTCACCATTTAACGCTAATTAATGCTGTGATCCTCGCCAGTGTATTGACTCCATGTTTTCTTTTGTAATGAAATTTTGTAGCTTGGGGAACTTTTTTTTTCATAAAAAGAAAAAGACACAAACAATTTAAGGGAATTTTCATCATTTTTCAAAAATAAAATAAAGTAAACCACATCTAGATATAAGCACTTCTATGGTTGCCACTTGTAAGAGTGCTTTTGTAAAACTATTACAGCCCGCCTAGGACAATCACCATTTAATGTTAATTAATGTTGGGGATCCTCGCCAATAAACCTACTTGAGCAATTTGAGGGAATAAAAAACCCCTACTGGGTAAATAAAACCAAAAAGAACAATTAGAAATTAAGAGTGCTAAAGTAAGTGTATTATGAGATTCAAAACACAAAAATCCAATAAAAGATTGGAACCATCATAAGGGGAACAAAAAGGGAAGGAAAGAAAGGTCAAAAGACACACAACCTGCAAGAAAAAAAAAAAGGAGAAAGTTAGTCCCTCTTGTTGTAGGAAGTTATTTCACCCATGCCCTTCTAATGCCACTAGCATGCAAATCGTGAAATTTAATAGTAATGGGAGGTCTAGAACAAGCATCACCCGCCAACGCAATCTTCTTTTTTATAGCAAAAGTTAAAGCATGTTGAAAAGCAATAGTAACATGTTGCCTAAAAAATTGAATGCAAAAAAGACAAGGATAAATGACTTTTGATCGTCTACTGTGGAAAAGACGAACACACTCCTTGTTGAAATGATCCATATCATGCCTGAGTGTGTTGTGCACCTCTATGACCATCAAAATAAAGTGATGCCCCTCATAAAGCCCTCTATATTTGTGGATCTTAACAATGGTGCTAAATTTCACAATTGCACTACTAATCAACTAATGACACACGAAGCCACCATCTCCCTCACTGGGTCAATAACCAACCACATCGACAATGAAGACCTAGTCTTTCAAATCATGTAGAGATCGGCTCGTAATGAAACTCCTGATGTAAAGGCATACCATTGCAATCTCCATACAGTGTGCCCACTTTCTTGAGTGAAGGCATAGATGACATCTTGGATGGCGTCATGTGTGGCAGCCATTTATTAACCTCCAAATGGGCAACAAGCTAAGTGCATGCTACATGTATTCAACATGTGTCCACACTCACATGTGAAAAAAATAGATGGTGAAGGTTGAATCAAATCGAAATGAAAACGTAACACCGAAATGAAAGTAAAACGTGCAATGCAAAACAAACAAATAGATGGCCTAACAATTAAACATAGCCTTGCCCCCTTGCATGAATAAAAACGAATGCGGGTTTTGGATGTTGAAAAAATGGAGTCATCATATAAAATAGACCTAAAGGATGTGTCATGGTGAACGTTCATCATAAATGCATGTAGACATGGGGGACCGAAAACTTCTAAACTTTCAAAAAAAGGGTGCATATCCTTAGATGTAGGAAGAAGGACATCTTGCGTTGGACATAAGCATGATTGAAGCAAGTGTGGGCCCCCCTCAACCTAAAAAACATATTCCTCCAAAATAGGTCTATCGAAAATACAAAACCTAGAACACAAATACGGAGCCACCAAAATCCAACTCCTTAGAAAAGCAAATGGGCAAAATCCTCCATAGAAAGAAGGCCTATACCACCAAAGGATATCAGTAGTTGGGCTTGATGCCTCATTAAGGGACCATGAAAAGACTCTCACGATCCTTGATTCATTATGCCTTAACATATTTACATAATTTTCTTACCAAAACCCACCAAAATAAATAGGAAAGAAAGGAGGTATTATATGTGCCAATAAGCAAATTTTCAATAAGCAGAAATTGACCATAATTTATGAAAAATGGCTAGATTTCTATACATGGTTCAAGTAGGTAGTTAAAAATGTAACAATATGTTTAAAATCTTTTAGTTTTATATTTAGTTTATAGCTAGATTTGGGTAAATCTCCTGTGTAGTGATTACCACTTTGGTTACATCACAAAATTGATTGAAAAATAGAAAGGATTGGTAGCTTTTAGTGTTTTTTTCAAGATTTTTTGTTTGTAGCCAATATGACAATCAACCACAAAAAGCTATAAAAAAAGCAACGTGTTCCCATAAAGTTCCCAAAGGCTTCCCCAATATGTTCCTAATAGCACCACATTTTTTATCCCATGTGCTTTGCCCAAAGTTCTTCCCTTTCACACCTATATATATGAATAAAAGGGGTAAACACTTTGTCCTCCAATAAATAAGTACCTTTAGTTTATAATGGGGGAATTAACCCATGCCAATAATGGTGATGAACAATTTTGGAACATAGAAATTTCATGCAACCAATGGGAAGGCTCAGTGTGCACTCAAAGTGCTTTGATTTTTTTCTTTTTTCTTTTTAAGTTTTGGGTGGCGGGGAGGGACAAGGGAAGGATTTTTTTCATTTTTCATTTATTCCCAACATTTTTCCTTCAAGTTCCTATTAGGAAAGGGCTTTAGGAGTCCATTGGGAATTTGAATGTTGGGAATAAAGGAAACATTTGTGTTGTTTGTTTGTTGCATTGAGATCTTCCAAACCACAGCACCTCTTGCCATGCTCTTGGTATTGTTGTAAAACCTTCAATAAGTAGAGGTGCAACTTGTTGGTTTCATAGTGTTTCACCTTTCAATGGAATGCTATTGAATGTTGAATAATTTGTTCATTAAAAAATAGTTTGAATCAAAACAAAAAACCATAGAGGAATTTTGTGCATGTTCTTGGTATTGTTACAAAACTCTCATTAAATAGAAATTAACAAAGGTGACTTGGAAACTTTAGACCTAAGGTGCACGAGATATTAAAATTTGAATTTTCTTTGATCATTACAAATTCAGTTAAATTACGAAAAATGGTTTTGGAAGGAAAAATTAATTGGATAACCAATTCACACTTGGGTCAATGGCATAAGCTATATCTACTAATGAATTGAAATGTGAATGGACAAACACTTGGAATGGTTGAATAAAAAGGTTATTTCCAATTTTGGTATTTAATAACTTTGTTCTTATGGGCAAAAAAAAGCATGTGTGACTCATGACATCATTAAAATTGGTGCCTTGGATTGTTTTGTGGAACTATTTTAGTTGAAGGAACATTATAATGTTCTAATAAGATTTCATATATTTGTGATTTTTTTTCAAAACTAATGTAATTTTTTTTTTGGCAAAACTTCACTATTTTTAAACAAAGAAAGTGGGAAATTTTTGGAAATTTTTCCTAGTGTAAATTTGATTAATTTAGCTAAATGTTTTTGGTTAAATTTTTCCAAATTTTTCATATGAAAAAAATGAAAATTGTTTTTTTTTTAACCAGTGAAAGTGGTTGCAAACAAGTTATTTTCAATATTTTCATATATTTTGCATGTGGCCCATGATTTGCATGCAAAAAAATGCAAAGTGGATAAACAAAGTGGAATGAAATGTTGTGCAACAAAAACTTTGTTGGTGCAAATATTGATTTATTAATAGGTAAGGTTCATTGGGTAAATTAATTGTGCAATTTATTTTTTATCAAGAGACTTTTGATTCATTTTAATTTTTAACTCTAGTGAAGAAAGAAAATAAAATTCAAAAATTTCCTAATAAATTCTATTGTGATCCCACGTATATTATTTCTGCCAATACATTATTCTTACAAGTAATTTGGCTTACTTCATTCATTTTCACTGTTATATTACATGAATCATGTGATTTACATGCAAAGTTCATAATAATAATAAAATACATTGTTTTAGGCATACCCTTTGTGTAAGTGTAAAATTGTGTTTAATTGTGTAAGTGTAAATGATCTATACTGCCCACCATGTGAGTCTGTGATAGTTTTCAATGTCTTGATGATCCTATAAAAAATTATTATCAAAGAACCAACTTGCTCCTCCCTTTTAATTTTACCCTTTTTTTTTCAATGATACATGTTGGGTATCTTATGAAAAAAAATTAAGATTATTTTTTGGGGGACAATCTATTATTCCCTGCCCTTATAAAAATGCCCCGAAAAAAACTTTAAAAATCAACAAAAGGCAACCAAAGAAACTACCAAAGTCAAAGCAAAACAAGGGGGGAAAGAAAGAAAAGGTGGGCAATAGTGGAGGCATGAAATAATTAATTAGGTACATAGATTTTTTTTTAAAGAAGTAAGAAGGGGGAAGAAGAAGAAGAGGGTAGAGAAAATAAAATAAAAATATGATGGGGTGAAGTACGTATGAGTTATTAAACAATGATGGTGGTGGGTGGAGTTTTTTCTCTTTCCCAAAACCTAATTCATTTACACTTGTCTTCAAATTATACATTTACAAGCAACCATGTAAGTGTAAATGAAAACAAAACAAAAAAAAACACTTCCCACATGTAAAATTAAGTGTAAATAGTAATATTTATGCAATAAGTAAGGTAAGTCCAAATGCAAAAAAAAATGGCAAGGTAAGTGTAAACCATTTACATTTACCCTCCCAACATTAGTTTGGACTTGATTTGAATATTTGGTTTAAATCCGATAATGCATTTTCAAATTCAACAATAATAATTTTTTTTAAATGTCAAATTTTTTTAAAACTTATTTTCCTAAAACCTTGAAAATTAAAGAAAGTGCATGCTTGTTAATGTTATAAATTTTGAGAATTGCAACAATTACATAAGTTGTATTAAACATTTATTGTTATCCTTTTTTTTGTTATTCAAATTTAATAGGTAGGTGATTTATCAATCATTTACCTATGTGTGTTCAATAATAGCTCCAATTTTTATTAGAACTCCCTTAAGTTGTTGGATCAGGTGGAGTCCTTGTTGCTTGCTACTTGTCATGAAGAAAAGAACATGTATACTTAATATTTCTCTTTTAATCAAATTTTTTCATCTTGACATTAAGTGCAATGATCAATCATCATTGTTGAAAACTCTTATGTCAACATAATATAACATAATATGAAGCTAACTTTTTTTTAAAGACCATTTTTATCGCCAATTTAATTTTGACAAATGAAATAATTTCCTATGACATATAAATTGTTCAATTTCCAACATAGATGGACCTTCATGATTTGAAAGTTTAGATTTCATACCCAAAGTGGAATGTAATGTAAAATTTATTCAAAACATGGGACTCATGCAAGTGTGCCAAGCTTGTATATAATTGCCTCCTATCCAATCATAGGCCTATCAACCAAATCACTTTACTATAATGTTTTTGAGTTTTTACTTTCAATTTTGAGGGGTTCTTGAAGGCTTGAGGTGATTAAAAAACTACAAAACTTCAAATACCTTCGCCCAAAAATCTCAAAATTTCTCCCTCAACCTCTAAAAAGGAAAAAAAATGGTGCTTTTCAATTTTTAGTTAAGTGTCTATAAGTTTGATTAAGGTCACTATCACATAGGTGAATTATCTTTTGTTATTTTTGGTAGCAAAAGAAACAAATTACTCTAGCATTTGTTTTTGCCAAAAAAAACATATTTTATGTACTTATTGATGAGTCATATTGTAAGCATAAAATAATTTCAAAGAAATTTTGTCAAAACAAAACATAAATATTTCACTCTAACCATTTTCTTTAGAAGAACATAACTAATTCATTAGTTATTAGATTTTTTCTAAGGAAAACAAAATATACATTAAAAAATGAATGAATTTGGTTCTTCCTAACACTTAAAGTTTAAAAAATTACAATGAAATAACAAGGATATGGCATAATTTTTTTTTTAAATTATGTCCTTACATGTTGAATAACATCCATCCAAGTTTCATGTTGTCAATTAAAACTAAACTTTCAAACAAATATTATCTATTGTAATACTTAGGCTAGTTAGGCACTAATTGTTTTTGAAATCACCCAAAATTTTGAAAGATATGTTCTTGTCATGCCAAAAATTTAATCATTATGTAACTTAGTATTCAACCAACTTATGTACTATGGTACCAAAATTCAATGCAAACATAAAATTTAAATTGAAGTTTTGGTGGCTTAAAAATATGGATATTGATTTATTAAATAATAATAAGGTGGGAAATTTTAATGTTCCTTCAGATTATACCCCAAACAATATTCTTTTTGACATTCTTAGTGTCAAACTTTTACAAAAAATGTTTTCCTTAAGGTATTATTTCAATGATCCCACATGTACTCATTAAAATAATATTGTTAGATCAACCTATCATCTAAGGTTTCTCACTAGATTTCATCAAGGTCATTGAAACAAGTCAATTCTTTTTAATTGCCCTTGCTTTGCAACTCCTCATGCCAAACAACCTACATTCTTCATCCATTAATCACCAATTCTACTAAGGCATTTTGGTTATTGAAATTTATAATATTGTGAATGATTTTTATTCAAGAAATAACAATGTTATGAAATTTTCCTTGTAATCCTTCATAATTGTAGCTTAAAAAAATTTAGATGGATATTAAAGATATACACTAGAAATGATTGTCATTTCTATATGTAAAATTTCAAATGGATGCCCAATTTTTTATTTCAAGTTTCACACAATTTTTTTTACAACTTACATTACTGAACAAATGACTCTAAATTGTAATTTCTTGATTTAAAACTCAGTAGTCTATTCCCAATAGAGTGTTATTCTAACTACCCACTTTGTCACTTTTGAAAAAATGTCAACCATCCATTGATCTTAGATCAATTGCTTACAAGGACCCAACTAGGTTATAATTTACTAAGTTTTTTTATAAAAAGAACAAATTGAATTAACCTTCAAGTTCCTTTTGGAATCTTTATATGTATGTACATTTCCACTCATATTTATTATTGATAATATAATTTAAAAAATTGATGGTTGATTTAGAGTTGGCGAAAACTCAAAATTGACAATACCTTGTTGAAGGAAACAAACAATATTATATTCATGAAAATTTATTAACCTAGTGTGGTATATAATGTGTTAATTACTTATCCATTGTTATAAAAAATAAGATAACTAATTTGGCCACCCAATTCAAATTTAGTTCAAACATGTAAAAAACAATGGTAATAAATCTCTTCTCTCATGTTAATGTTTTTTATTTCTTTTTGTTTTCCCCTTTGTTTGTTTTTGTTTATGTGCATGTTTGGTCATTGTAGTTTTTCATCGGGTGCATTAAAGTGATGTTAACACAAAATTTGCATTACAAAGTCTTGTGGGTAATTGAAACAGGGAACACAAGAAAGTTAGAATGGAAAAATAACTTAATTTATAAAAAAGATTGAACTACTAATTGAAATGTTTTGACAAAACAATTTCACAGAACAATTAGTTTTACGGGCCCCAAAAAAAAGGTTTTAAATGCACCTTGTATTCTTGCATTGCTCAAATATTTTGTTCATACTTTTTTGTAATCTTTTATTTTTTTCATTACCTTCTTTCAACTTTCAAATCTTTATTATTATTATTTTAATTCCATGCAACCTTGCACTAGTGTGTTACCATCAATTAGTTCACTTTGTAGGTGTCCGTCATTCTTCATTCATCTTTGTTAAGGTGTTTTGGAATTAATAATGACAGTAACAATGTTTTAAAAACCTATGAATCTAATGTCCATAAGTTGGATATTTGAAGTCATGTTAGGCAACAAAAATGTGGTTTCAATCTTGGATAGCTCCAAATCTCCCAAAATATGGAATATGGAATGGACTATTGTAAAGGAAGAGAAGAATCCAACAATTTGGTTCCTTCATTTCATTGTCAAACTTCAACCATTTTTGGAACAAAATTCTAATCATCCATGTTTTTGTATTCCATTGCTTCGAAAACAAAGGCTAGATGTAACATTCAAAGTAATAAAATTAAAGAATGAATAGATTTGAAATGAAGTATTTCAAATATTGAAACAAGCGAATCATGATCAACAATTAATAAGGTATTTTTTAATTTCAATTTCAATCTCTCATTGTACAAAATGTGGGTTTACAATTAAGACTACATTTCACAAGTAACATTTTAAAGTATCTAGGTTCATTTTAATTAATACATCTAATAACGACCAAATAGAAGGTAAATGCAAGTTACAATGGTTCAATATTGGCAAAAATTACACTCCCTACAAGTCCATATAAGATTCTTTAAAATGATTCAAATGGACATGGTTATTACTTTTTTTTTTAAATTATTATAATCTTTGGATACATGTTCAATCACTTACAAACCTTCACAAATCTATATGAAAACTTGTATTTAATGTAGCTGATATCATTTTTTAATTTGGAAGTCCTAAAAGGAAAACCCACAAAATCCATATGAATATTGCCCCATCTAAAACTTTCAAAAAATATGCTTTTGGGACAAAGAAATTGAAAACAAAGAAAAATTGCAAATCATATGGACTTATGAAAATATGGTTAAATTTTAACCATTCAAAAGTCCTTGGCTATTAAATGATTAAGGTTTTCAAAGAAAAGATTCTTCATATGAGTTTATCATCTTATATTACATTATATATTGAATCCCAATAACAAATTTGGAATGTGAATCAATATAAATTTTCCCATTTTTTGATGTTCTAATCAAATGACTTGTCCATGTTTTTCAACTTCAAAAGTCCATTACTACTAACAAATGAAATTTTTTATCAATAAATAACCACACAGTTCTCTTCATAAGGAATTTATTAATTTGGATCTAAGTCACAATGAATAAATCTAAGGATATGTTAATCACCATATGCATTTGAATAAAAGGTACCTAGGGAAAAAACATTGTTTCATCACAAAAATGAACCACCATAGTTTGCATTTACCCTAAATTGTGTTCTACATATGTGCAAACACCATATCTGGAAAAATAAAAGGATTATAAGTAAGGGAGAATAGTCCTCAACAAATAATTGCCCCACGAAGACTATCAAAAGCCTCCAAAAAAATGACATTATGCGGCATGTTAAATATGTTTTTATATGGGATATCATTTATAAATAAGGTGTTGCCAATGTGTGTGTAAGGAATGTTGAAAAGAAAATGTTAAGGTTCTTATGAAAAATTGGTTTATTAGGTTTATTAGGTAAGAAATGAAAATTTTGCATGCAAAACACCTAATCAAGCACTTTGGAAGGTTCAATGAAAATCTAAATTTCACACTAGATTCAATCCAAATAATTATAAACATTGTGACATTGGGTTGCGGGCCAAATATACACATGGAATTACTTAACACATTTCTTCAAATTTTCTTTTAATCCAAGTTGGAAAATGATGGTGTGAGATGTAACTTTTCCATATTCGCCCTCATCAAAGCATGTGGCAACCAAAATTTTGTTCAAATTGAAAATAACATGAAATGGAGTCATTTATATTACATGCGAACAAGGCACTAGGGAGTCCATTCTCAAAGTTGATGGCATCTCATCCATTCATAATTCAACGAAGGTGCGTGAATTTGGCAACTCCACTTCTTTTGTTTCCTTAGGAAACACACATTGATAACCTAAAATAAAAAACAAAAAGAAGTTGGGAAAGTCCTAAAATTGAAGGACCATATAAATCAATGAGATTGGAAAATCCTTGAAAGAATTGGAAGGAAGGAGCAAAAGAGAAAATTTAGACTACACATTATGAATGTTGAATGATTTTTACAAAAAGTAGTGTGACAAACCATGGTGCATTTTCGAACAATGTCTAAAATCTAACATTGGCTTCCTTGAGACTTTTGATGGCACCAAAAGGATAGAACTCCACAAAAGTGGGAATATTAGGCCTAGAGTAGTGAAAAAAAAACTAGTGTGGGAAAAAAAAATTCATGAGATAATTATTTTTTTTGGGCAAATCCTCATAGAATTCAACAAAGATGGCAATAAAGGGTGGATTCAAGTAGGTTCTATAAGGTGTATTTTTTAACAACAATAAACTTCCAAAATGAATTGTTGCAACCCTAGCCTTGGGCTCACAACTAAAGCAAGGTCTTACAAAGGTGTGGGCCAAGAGGGAAGCCCGAGAGTCACATTTCATGCTCTTGGAAGTGCAAAAGAATGTGAGGGAATGAACCCTCACACTCCCAAGTGAGCTCCCACTTTGGGAATTGGAGTCCTAGTGGACTTTTGAGTTTTTAGAGAACGATTGCAATAGTCAAAACCCATTGGATTGAGGAGTTTTTTATGTCATCGGAAAGCTCTTGGAACTTAGTTTTCTAAAAATGACATTTGGGTGCTAGTCCCATGACCGGGAATAAAGTATATTATAAGGGGGAAGGTGATGGCTTCCCCCAAGTCCGGGCCATGGTGAGTCTTGTGAATCCGAGTTTGCCCGTGGCTCGTCTTAGCACCAAAAGTGCTCCAACTATGCACTAAACAACTTGTTGTTTGGTTTTGTGTAAGTCCATGTGAGTGAGTATTGCTTGTCATTCTTCCTAGTCCCATCCTGAAGCTCCAACACGCCCCTTTACCCCCAAAGTGTTATGAGCCAAAGAGCATGCCCCAATTTTCTACTTTTTCGTTGTTTTCACCTCAAACTCACATTTGAATGTACCAAGGAGCTTGGGAGCGCATCATGAGTACTAAGATAACTTATGGGAAAGATAAGAAAGGTTTTTATGATAAATTTTTTTATCATGAGTGGGACGATCAACGCGTTTATAATTCCTTTTGAAGGGAAAATGTAGAAAGTGCTTGTTAATTTTGCATAGATCTTGACCAATAATCCTTTGCAAATCAACCTCAATACCCATTTTTTTGGTTATTTTTCTCAAATAGGTATTCATCTTGTTAAGCATAGTAGATGTCCAAATGTAAATGATAAACTGCTCTAAACACCTTAAGAGGAATTCTCTTACATTTAACCTTGGAACAACACTTTTGCTTAGTAAGGTGTGAATTTGAGTTAAGTTAAACATTGGAGGCAACAAGTGATTAATTTTGAAATAATCCTTCCCAACAAGGACACCTTTCAGATTGAAAATCACATGCAAAGGACTCACCTTTGCACCTTTTGTGTTTTTGGGCGAAGGAGATTTGAAACCTCCAAAAGCAAGTTATGGCCCCTTATTTTCTTCAACAATTTCATGAAGAACTAGAAAAGGTTTTTCATTTCTAGCCCCATCAAATCCTACTATGGTCATGATGGAATAGATAGCCCAAGTGAGGGAAGAAATATTAGCGCAATTTTAAGTGAGGACGCTAAATTTTGTCACAATGAAAGGTGGATTAGAGACAATGTCAATCTCCTCCATCTCTCTTACCATCTAACATGTCATCTCCAATGCAATTTAGTCCCATCCAATTGTCCAAGTATTTGAATTATCATCCTTTTATTTGCACTAGGGCAAAAATAAGACCCTGGCTTATCCCAATTAGCCAACTTTTCATATGTGGATTCACCCAATTCATAAGAAGCATTGCCTCCATCAAAATTAATATTTGATTTTAAAATCAATAATGGGTTCATGCTTATGTATTTAGTTCTAATAATAGCTTTGTTTTCAGCAAATTCGAGCACCATGGTTTGTCCTTCACTAAAGCATAGGAACTACCTTTCCCACATCGAATGAACTTTCAAAAATGTTGTTGAAAAGTTGTTTCGATTCATACCTAGGATCAACAACAAGAGCCAACACGTTTAAGGTAATATCGACTTAAAAAAAAACCCAACGTACATTCTTTAGTTTTCCCTTATGTGGTGTTGAGCACCACATAAGAAAAAGTCCATTGATTCATCATTTGAACTCAAGTTCACCACTCCTTTTTTTTTAGCAACATGAACACTTAAACCAAGACAACCATCACATGCAAATAGAATCTAGAAAACATCAAATTTTTTTGGAGATTTACTGAAATCACGTATGTAACACAAGTCACATATGGTAACAAAGGAACTATGAAAACAATAGTGGCCGCCAAGTCGATATCAGTGAATATGAAACTTCTAGCAAACCATGAATTATAATTGATTTATAATGCAAAACATCGAAATTAATGTGGCGAAAAAAAATTTAACATCCCTATCAAGCATGACAAAACACATTAAAACACCATTTATAATAGAAAATGTAAACAACATTTTATAGAAAATTTAAAAAATCAAAACACAAAATATACAAAGGTTTATCCAACTATTGGCCACCAAGTGTAGATGTATTTATCTCAAATAGGTGAAGGACTTGGCGGCTGCCAAATGGAAGTATCAAAAAATAAAGTAGAATGAATTGACCTAATTGATATATAATTATAACAGAGAGGTGCAAAAAATTTGGTGGCCATAAATGGAGTTATAAAAACCTATAAATATAACTAACTTCTTTCTTGGTGGCCATTAGGTCAAAAAAATTATCGAAGAAAGGAGAAAGTACCTACCTAGTGGCCACTAGGTGAAGATAAAACCAAAAATTGAAGTTGATACCCACTTGGTGGCCACTAGGTCAATATATAACATATTTTTGACTTGGTGGCCACAAGGTAAAAAAAACATCAAAGACGTTTTTGTAAATACCAACCTAGTGCCCATCAAGTGATGATAAATCCTAAGAGTGTAGCAACTATGCACCTAATGGCCACCAAATGGAGAAAACATCAGAAAGGGGTGTACTAGTGGCCACCAAGGTATGACACCACAATTTAACTTGGTGGCCACTAGGTGGAACAAACAATGTGGAAGGGAGAACCTACCCACCAAATGGGTGAAAGCACACTAACATGTTACACTTTGGGTGTCCCAAAATCCATTTTTCATAGTTTTGAATTTTCAATAGTAGTTTATTCCAATTGATATGTGCAAATGTTGAAATGGGATTCATATGTCAAAAATGAACTCATACATCAAAACAATATGTTAAAATTTCATGGTTAAATCTTTGGTATTCAATTCGTTATGAACTTTTAAAGTTGTACAAAAACATATGAAGGGTCAAGGATAAATTAAATGAACTTGTAAGTGTGAGCAATCATTAATTAAAGTATTTGGTTATTTTCTAAGTAAGGCATTTGGTGGTTATTAAGTAAGTAGATACATTTGGATGGTTGATACATAAATAATCATTGTGATTAACTATGGGACATGAATACAATGAAAAATCATTTCATGTCCACACAACATCCTTCTTCATTTTTGGCTATAATTTTTTTTAAATGTAAAAATTTGGTTATTTCTTACTATTTTTTCTCACTTTTAGTGTTTAAAAATTTCAAACATCACCTCATTTCTTAAAAAATGAATTTTCATTTTTCTTTCTGGTGAAATTACACAAGTTAAAAAAAAACCATTAATGATGATTGGAGGGATTGAAAATGTTTGATTAGATTCTTTTCCATGAAATAGTTTTGTTCAATACCATATGATATGACTAATGTTCGACATTTTTTTGTTGAATATTTATTTGTCTTGAAAAAATGAGGTTCAACAATTTCAAATTTAATTCCTAAAAATCAAGGTTGAAGCATAAGTATGCAAAATACATCTATTTTGTTGCATTTGTAATAGTAACGCAATGATTTTCAATTTTCAAATTTTTGGAAAAGTATCAAAAAAAATTTCTATTTTGTGTTAAACCTTTTACAAGTGATTTTGTGTCAAACATCAATTGTAGGTATCATATCTTTTGGCAATAGTTTTAAAACCAAAGTAATGTAAATCACAACCCTCTTTCCACATGAAGTTCAAATCATGTTTAGTTCAAATTTTAAAATCAAATGTTTTTAATGAAAATTTGAAGCTTATATGAAAGATTCATGATAAAAGAAATCAACAATCTATTGGACATTTTTCCATGTATCAATTACAAAATGATACATGGATCTTCCAACATGAATAGATGGTGTTTTCATGGTACTCAATGTACACAAAAACTTGTCATAATTAAACAATTTTCATTACATCACATTTTATATGTGGTGGTCCAAGATATTTGGAGAAGATTTTGTGATTGAAATGTGTAATTAAAGGTGAATAACATCTCATACTTTCATTACGTTATGAAATTGAAGCACATTCGAACAATTCAATGGTTGATTGGAGTTTTTTTTTAGCTTGTAGGATTTTGTAACAAATATTGGAAATTAATGAAAGGAAGAAAAAAAATAGTTTTAATAAAAAAATTTCCATGAAATTTTGCATACACAAAGAGAAAACCATATTGAACAATTTTCTCCTTCAATTGTTTTAAAGTCATGATGTTTATATTAAATGATAAATAAATGTTCGATAATACATTATGTTACAATAAAGTTGATGATTATGGTCTTTTTAATTTGTAAACTTTTCTCCTATTAAAGATATAATTGGGTTAAGTATTTTTTTTATTTTTTTTACAAAAATAAAATGAATTTTTTTTAAGTTCATGAAAAATGGTTTATTAAACACTTGGTGTTGTAAATAAATTTTATCCAATTGTTGGTGCATAATTACATAAAGATAAAAAGATGAATCGATTGTATATTCATGATTCATGCAACTTGTTTTGTTTTAAAGGCCCAAATCAATTATGTGTGATTTTAAAAAGAATCCAAAGTGAATAAATTTTTACATGTTATGACTTTTGATATCTTATGTACTTATAGTTTTGACACAAAGTGTGCACACCATACCATGGAAATGCCCAAAAAGAAAGCTTGTGTACATGAATGATGTTAGGGCTAACAAATACTAACATTTTTTCAAAAAATGTCTTTTCTATCAACATAACATTATTAATCTTGCACAATGTGTTCATGCCACATATGCGAATGCCTACCCAATGATTTCCAATGTGTTTTTTTTATAAAATCTATGAGACATAAGTGGCTACTATTATGTAATCAAGTATGTGAAGTTGGCAACTTGACTATTTTTTGGGGTGATCTAGTGGCTATCTATCATAGATGCCAATGCTATGGAGTTCATTCATTTGAATGTACATCCATGTACTTAATTTATAATTTAGTTTCAGTTCATTTTTACTTATCTTCCAATTAAGTTTTAATTCATTTCCATTTAAGTCATAGTTCATTTCTAGTTAACTCTAAGTTCATTCTAGTTAAATCTTAGTTAAATTTTAACTAAGTCCAAGTTAACTTCGAATTAATTTCTAATTAAGTCCTAGTTAACTCAAAGTTAATTCGAAATTAACTTTTAATACGTCTTAGTTAACTCTTAATTAAGTTTTAGTTAATTCTAGTTAACTCCCAATTGATTCCTAATTAAGTGCCAGTTAATTTTCTATTAAATTTTAATTAACTCATACTTGACTCTCTGTTAAGAAGGTTTTTGTTAGGGGGGTAAGTTGAGTACTTGATTCAAGATGAACAAAGCAATTAGAATAGGGGTTAATTAGGGAACTTTGTTAGTTTCAATTTTGAATTCTTGTTGCTTTGGATCATAATGATGTGATTTGGGATGATTCAAAAGGGGGGAATCTTGGAGAAGAAAAGGGAAAAAAAGAAGATGAAACATGGAGTTTTAAATTTTTTTGAGAAAAGAATAAGAAGAGCTAGAGGTACTTGCGATAGAAAACCACAAACTTTGTTTTGATATAGCACAAATTTTAAGTGTTATTTTGGGATTTTTTTCAAAAAAAACTTAGGATTATGTTATAATTTGGATTGATGTTTTTAGTAATACAAAGAAGCACAAACTTCTATAGTGATTTCTATTTTTATTTTTTGTGTGAATTTTTTGTAATGTTAGATTATGATAAAATGAATTGTAATCTTGTTTTTAGAGTTTTTTACAATGCATTTTGAAATGTAGATTTTGGTTGTATGCAATAACCATGAATTTGATGTTAGAATGAATTGTAGTGTTAAGTTTGTTGATATTTAAGACAAAAACAATGAACATAGGCATGTGAAATGCAAATATGTTGTTATAGTAATGTGAAATATTCTACAAAAATTTAAATTTCACTTCTACTAGTTTTCAAGAAGCTTCTTTACTTGATGCACACATAAAAGCTTCCTTAGAAGCTTCCTTGAACTAGGTCCCCAAAGGCATATAAATAAAAGTAAGACTTTTCATTTCCTTTCATCTTGCACATTTCATGTTCTTACTTTTAGTTTTTGTGTTGTTTTTTGAATTGCATAATTTTATCTTGTTCCTTATTTGAAAGTTAGAATTAGACCTTTCTTTTAACTTTTGTTCTTGTGGATCTTCATGTCCTTAATAGTTTGAATAGACTCCATTAGGTCTACATTTATTTTTGCGTCTATAAGCCATTTAGGAGTTAGATTTCTTTTGGAGTTGAGTGTGGATTACCCTTCTTCTTCAAAGGAAAAGTTTTCAAAAAGTTGTGGATTATTCACTTCATGTTGATTAAGGTTGTGGATTACCCACCTTTTGTTGGTGTCAAATTTTATAGTGTTCATAATCATGTCTACATCCATGGAAAAAGTCCTTGCTATCTATAGGAATCTTGAACATGAAGATCAAACACTTCGTGAATCTATTCCTCATTTGCAAACCAATCAAGTTTTGACCTCTTTGGGATGCGTTTCAAAAACACAACCCTAACCAAAGGAGGCATAGATCAACGTTCTTGACAAGTTTGACGGCACACTTTCAAAGTTTTGAGGTTTTGTCAACCAAATGCATTTGGTCATCCAACTTGATCCTCATCGATATCCAACTTAATTGCCTAGTTCAAGTTGAACTCATTAGCACCTTATTGTCAAGCACAACCTTTGTTTGGTTCACACCTTTGTTGGAACATCAATCACCTTTGCTAAACGACTTTGAAGCATTTCTTGAAGAGTTCAATGCCACCTTTGGAGATTTAAACAAAGAATGCATATCTAACATCAAAATACGATCTTTTTGTCAAGGATCATGTTCAAATGCGGTATATGGTTTAAACAATTGGCTTGCAATATTTTATGGGGTGAAGCAACATTCACAAGTCAATTTTAGTATTGGGTACGAGGTGATGTAAAAGACTTGTTGTTCACCTTGCCAACGTTTCAACAAATTAAATTAGGCCATTACATAAGTTGTTTGGTATGACAATAGGTTTTTTGACATTAACAAAATAGGCGCTATGAACCCACATCAATAACACAAAGGAGCTTTGCACCACTGGCAACATAAAAAAAAATTCACTTGCAACGCCAACCTAGCCTTTTGGAACCTCACTAGAGGATGACCCCATGCAGATTGATAAAACAAGATTTAAGCCCTTTATGGAGCAAAAGAAATAATTCCAACGTATAAACAATCTTTGTTTTCATTGTGGAGAACTAGGTCATGTTGCTCATGAATGTTTAAAGAAGCATGGACCACATGTAGCACATGCCATCTTTGTTACCAACCCACAAGTAGGGGAGTTAAGAAACAAACATGTTTAGTCTCAGTAAGGACCATGAGGATGAACCTTGATGCATCATGTAATGACAATGGTCCCATTTTATCTTTAGACCCAATGCCATGTTTCTTGGTACCAATCATTGTCAAATGTAGTAAGCTTGTAACAATGGAGCCCAAACACTTCTTAATTCTAGGGCATCGACATGTTTTATGGATAAGGAACTAGTGTGACAATACAAGTTGGCTTTAGTGAAAAAGAGTAAAACAATGCCAATTGAAATCATTTGATGGTCAAAGCCTTTCATCAAGACCAATCACACATGAAACCAAGCCATTACATGTTAGCATTGGTTCCCACAATGGCAAGGTTGTTTTTAATGTCATTTTGTTTTCAAGAAATCCTATCATCATTAGATTGCTTTGGCTTGTTTTACAAAATCCGTGAGTGGATTGGCTTATGAGGAGTCTTCACTTTGAAACACCACAACATGAAGCTTTGGAGTGTGAAACCTTCATAAAAAACATGCAAAATTTAGAGCAAAAATAAGACTTAGATGGTATAAGAAGGCCTAGGTGCCCCAAGCTTTTGTTTGTTGGAGCAAAAGCTTTCATGAAGGTTGCCACAAGAGGAGATGCATTTTTTTTTTAATGTTTTTCCTCACCAAATGTTAAGCCACATCCACATGAAATTCCTTCCTAGTACTAAAAATTCAAGGATGTGTTTGACAAGAGAAATGTAGACACCTTACCCAAACATTGACCATATGATTGCACCATTGATCTTGTGAAAAGAACACAACCTCCAATCGGACCCATCTATAAATTGTTGCAAGATGAACTTGTAGTGCTTCATGAATAATTCAATAAAAACCTCGAGAAAGGGTTAATTCAACATTCAAAGTCTCGAGTCGGTGCCCCCCTCTCCTCTTTGTCAAAAAGAAGGATGGTTATTTCCGAATATGTGTCAATTATCATGGATTGAATCGACTCACCATCAAGAATTGATACCCTTTGCCCTTAATCTCAAAATTTTTGGGCTAGCTCAATCATGCCAAGGTGTACACCAAGATTATTCTACGTGGAGCATACAACTTGGTGTGCATTCAAGATGGTGTTTAAAACTTGTTATGACCATTTTGAATATGTTGTGATGTCATTTGGCCTTACTAATGTGCTTGTTGTTTTCCAATGTTTGCTAAATGATGTCTTTCATGAGTACTTGGATGATTTCATGGTTTGTTACATCGATGACATCCTCATTTTCTCAAAGAACATTAAGGACTATGAACGCCATGTAACTTTGGTTTTGAAAAGCTTCAAGAGGGTAGACTTCACACCAAATTGGAGAAGTGTGAATTCCATCAATATGAAATGGAATTCTTAGGTTACATCATCTTTGGAGATGGCATTCACATGGATCTTCATAAGGCTCAAACCATTATTGATTGGGCTACTTCAACTTCTATTTGCACTAGAAGAAATTTGGAAATGAATTATTATAATTTTAGTTGCAAAATAATGGACACATGCGACTATGAACCTTGTAGTCACCTTGGACAAATGACAAAAGACAACCAATTACAAAAACTCCATGTGGCATGTACAGTCATAGCAACAATCACATATCATTTGCGATTGCAATGATTTTTCATCCATTGATTAGTTGTAAAACTATGTGACTACAAATATGATTACATAAAATATTGGGCAACATTTTAAAATATTAAATCTAAATGATTTAATACATTTTTAAATCAACACTTATTAAGGTTATTTTTATACTTATATAAATAATGCAATATAGTAATTCATATTATTGATAATTTCATAAAACTTTAGTCACTACTTAGGTTAAGTTAAAAACCTAATTTAGGTAGCTAGGTAGGCCACCTAATTTAAGTACCTAGGTTATGTAGCTTAACTATGTACAGTACATATAATCAACATACCATCATTGATCACAACTATGTCACTTATGAAATTTGATCCTTTGACCCCAAGGATAGATATCAACTCCTTTGCCATCCAACCACCCCACTTGATGTGAAAATATTATGGAATTCATTCTATTTAGCCCATACTTGACTTTAAACATTGCACAAACATTAATTTCAATATTTCATATTTTATTGATATTTGTCTAAATGGAAAAAAAAGTTGATTCTTAAAGTATTTTCAATGACATACGTGATTAAATATACTTTTCTTCCAAAAATTTACATTAATTTGAAAAAAAAAATTCTACGAATTTTGTTAAATTGAATTACATTTCAATGATGATTTGTTGGATCTTTTTTTCAAGCACGTGATTTATAAATGAAAAATATTTTGCAATAAATGTATAATATAGATGAATAAATAATTTATCTCCCACATATTAATCCTTCATTTCATTAAAAAAATATTGTACAATGTGCTTATAATATATCATAATTTCAATTGATTCACAAATTATTTTTATAAAAGGATAATATATCTATAAGGTTAAAAATTTATATATATATATATCTGTTATAATATTTATGATGTATAATATTTTTTATATTTTATATTTTAATCAAATCACATTTAGTAATGTTAGATAATTAATGCATTTGATGGAATTTTAAGTTTTATATTTTTGCAAATATAATATATAAAATTTATTTAAAATTATGGTAAAAGTCTTATGATCAAATAAATGATATATTTTTTAGACATCTTAAACCTCTATTTGATTTTTAAAATATCATATTTTATTATGATTATAATAAGCTGTAATTTTACCAATAAAATTTAATTTACATGTATAATATGTAAGTAATTAATCAACATATATAACATTTATAAATAGATCATAACTCAAACATATTTAATAAAAATATAATAGTTTGTACTATCCATGTCAATAAACAATACATAAAAACCAATAAATATTTAGACACAAGTTAATTATTAAACAAATATTTTAATTCCAAACATGCCACATATGTTTTATTCATGAAAATATTGGAAATGGAAAGATTATTTGCCCCAATTATCCAAATGGTTATGACTAATTGCAAAAACAATAAGGTTTTAATCCATCCAAGGATCCATTCACAATATTGAATGAAAAATGTGCACTTTCATTTTACTTTTCCATCCAAACATGTAATAGTCACAAATTATAGTTGCATTTGAGATTTCATTCGATTATATCAACATTGTAATCACATATGTGATTACAATAGTTGTATATATGACTACACGCATTGACGACTAAAATGACATGTAGGACTAACTTAATTGTAGTTGTAAAAATAGTTAATTTGGACACTAGTCACATTTATAGTTATAACCACATGGTTGGAATGGACAAGATTTCTTCTATTGTCAGGATGTTCAATGCTTTCTTGGATTTGCCAACTTTTATTGACATTTCATTACCCACTATTCTTTAATAATGGCCTTTCTTATTCAGTTGATTAAGAAGGATCAACCTTTTTCTTGGGGAGTTAAAGCTGAAAATGCCTTTCAATCTTTGAAGGTTCCTTTCACAACTGCCCCACTCTTGATTCATGTAGACCCTTTTAAACGTTTTATTTTAGAGATAAATGTTTCTGACTTTGCAATAAATGCCATGCTTTAACAATTTGGAGAAGACAATCTTCTTCATCCTATCGACTTTTGTTTTCGTAAGTTTTTTCTTGTGGAGATTAATTATGAGATTCGTGATAAAAAACTTTTTGCCATCATGGATGCCTTTGAGGAGTGGCGTCATTTGCTTGAAAAAGCTCAACATGAAATCACTATGTATTTAAATGATAATAATTTGTAGTATTTTATGACAATTTTTGTTTTGATTTGATGCCAAGTTCAGTGGGCATTGTATTTGTTTTGATTCTAGTTTGTCATCACATATCGCCCTAGGTGTTGGCAAGGTAAACCTAATGTGTTGTCCCATTGCTTGTACCTTGCACCTAAGGAAAGAACCTATGAGCAACAATGTGATGTCATTTTCAAGCCTAAACATCTTTGATTTAAGGCATTATCAATAATTCTTAATGACATATCCTTTTTTTGTCATATTCATGAAAATTTAAAGGACACTTTTGTTATTATCATCCAAGGCCAATTAAGGGGTCATCAACAAGTCCATGATTTTTCTAATGATCATGTTAAATTCAAGTTTCAAGATGGTTTAGTTTATCGTGATGGTCTCTTTTATGTTCTTGATGGCCTTGTGCAACTTCAAGTTTTTTAGGTTAAACACGATGTTTTAGCTATAAGTCATTTTGGATTCAACAAGATCATGGAGTTAGTGTCTTGAGATTATTGGTGGCCACAACTTTGGAAGTATGTGAAAAAGTTTGTCAAATCTTGTGATGTTTATGTTTGACCAAAGAATCTTCATCATTGCCCTCATGGTCTCCTTTAACCATTATGGATCCCTACATCCTTGTGATTTTCAATTTCCATGGACTTCATCACAAACCTCCCACCTTCTAGTTCTTATGATTCCATCTTGGTGGAGGTGGATCATTTAATGAAAATTATTCATTTCATTCTATGTACCAAAACAATAACTAGTGAAAGAACAACCAAGTTAATCCTTGATCATGTTTTTTGGTATCATGGTCTTTTTGAAGGTATCATTTTTGATCGTGGGCCTCAGTTTGCATCCAAGTCTTAGAAGGGTGAAAATTCTTTAAGGTGTACCACATAGGACAAAAAAGGTTTAGTCCTTATTGCAATCTTTTTTTATTCTATATTTTGATCCCCATAAAAAATAATGAGTTAAAAGTTGTCAAGAATTTTAGAAGGATTATATTTTAGACCATTACAATGTTGGATTCCATCATAATCATCCATAAATGTGTTTTTACATGGTAAAAAAAATTAGGTAAAAAAGATAGAAAAGGGTGACACTATGATAAGATTTTGGTACACCTTAAAAAATTTGGACCTGGAAGCAACTTTTTGAACTTTTAAGTATGAAGGTGAAGTTTTCATTAACTTTCCACCCTTAGATTAATGGGCAAATGGAACAAATCAATCAAGTCTTGGAACAATATCTATGGTGCACAACCAATTATCATCAAGATAATTGGGAATTTTCGACCATGGCAAAGTTTTTGCTTATAGGGTGAATTCATAGTCAAAGGAGCCAAGGGGCGCCAAGGTAAAAGTCATTTTCCAAAGACTACACATGACACATGTCATTCCTACATTGGTTTATAATTTATAATTTAATATTTTGAATACCCCATTTAGTATTGCATTTGAGATATAAATACATTTTGACTAGAAATTGATTTTATATCATGTATATTATGCATTCATGCCCTTTATCACATATATATGAATAACTTTTGATAAAGCCACACTTTCAAAATCCATAATTTTCAAGGTAAAAAACACTTTTGAACCAAATGTGTTCACATGGGTTATAAAAACAATTTTCATCAATTCAAGTCCTTTTAATCGTCAATCTTAAAATCATTTCCAATATTCAAAAGGAATGGTGCACATTTGATTTTTAAAAAAAATGTTTGAAAAAAATTAAGACTTTCCACTCTCAAGGTTTGAGTGCTTTGAACATGCAATTTAAAAAAAATTTGTGTCAAGTTTTGAGCATGTAAAATTTGCAAATAATGGAAAATATTCAAAAAAACTTTATAACAATTCAAACTATTATGTTTCCTTTGTGATCTTTCAAACATATAAAAATGTAGTTTTAAAGAATGTCCATTCACTTAGGTGGCTCCTTTGACTGTGATTTTACCTTACAACAATACAATGCACTCATCAACCCAACATACACCTTTTTTTGCAAATCATACTTTGCACCCCAAGTTTGACATACAAAATGTGCACAAAGTTTTGAATCCAATAGTTGAAGGTCGAACCATGTGGTTAATGGATGTTTGAACTCAACTTGTATCTAACCTTGAAGAAGCACAAATGCGATACAAGGAGAATGTTGATGAACATCGGAAAGAACAACCTAATTTCAAGGTCGGGGACCAAGTTTGGCTTCGATGACAACATATCAAAACAACAAGGCCATGAGAGAAGTTGGATCATCAAAGGCTAGGTGCATTCCTCATTGTGAAACAAATCAATGTCATGGTTTTCTAACTCAAGATTCCAAGTTATATGAGAATCTATCATGTGTTTCATATCTCTTTGTTGGAACCTTACCACGCATCTACCATTCCAAGAAGAATCCATGATCCCCTGCCACCTATTAAAGTCAATGGTGAATAAAAATATGAAATGGAAGACATTTTAGATTCTAGGATTTATAATTGTCAACTCTAATATCTTGTTCATTGCCATGGGTATGATGTGAGTGAACACACTTGGGAACCAATCAAAAACCTATCGAATGCCATGGAGAAGGTCCATGAGTTTCATTGATGATATCTAAACACCCAAATTCGTTCCTCATGGAACTCATTATTAAAAGGGTAGGTGATGTCATAGATGCCAATGCCACAAAATTCATTCATTTGAATGTTCATCCATGTACTTAAATTTTAGTTTAATTTCAATTCATTATTGATTAACTTCCAATTAAATTTTAGTTCACTTCCACTTAACTCATAGTTCATTTCTAGTTAACTTTAAATTCATTTAAATTAAGTTTCAATTAAGTTCTAATTAAATCCAAATTAATTTTTAATCAACTTCCAGTTAACCCTTAGTCAACTTTGAGTTAGTCCTAGATAACTCAAAGTTAACTATTAGTTAATTCCCAATTAAATCCTTATTAATTTTTAGTTAAATTTTAATTAATTCTAGTTAACTCTTAATTGATTCCTAGTTAAGCCCAAGTTAACTTTTACTTAAGTTTCAATTAATTCATAATTGCCTTTCAATTAGGAAGGTTTTCAAGAAGCTTCTTTATTCGATGCACACATAGAAACCTCCTCGGAAGCTTCTTTGAGCTAGGTCCCCAAGGGGTATAAATAAAAATAGGACCCTTCATTTCCTTTAATTTGTTCAACATTAGTCTTAGGCATAATTTTGCACAATAACCTTGTCATGTTCTTTTCATGTTCATGTTTTCATTTGTTAGCATAATAAAAAAAAAAAATCATGTTTATTTTGCACATTTACTGTTCTTGCTTTTAGTTTTTATGTGTTTATTTTTTGAATCGCATAATCTTGTCTTGTTTATTGTTTGAAAGTTAGACTTAGACCTTTCCTTTAACCTTTGTTCTTGTGCATTTTCATGTCCTTGACACTATCCTTGTTGATGTAGGCTTGAAAACTTGATAGAGAGTCTAATTTACACTAGTAGAATAAAAGTGAACCACATGAAATTTGAGGTAAAAAAATGTACCCATTACAAGTTTAAAATAGAAAAAATGGTTACCAAGTGGATTTCCATGTAGGGGAGTTGGCAAACACCTACAATATAATGGGGAAGATATGACAACAATATGCAAAAATAAGTATACAACAATTAATTAATGCTACATATAAAATCTTTTAGGGGAATTGAACTTTGATCTTGAAAAACTTACCCATTATAATAGGAGCTTGGAAAAAACAAAACAAGTGAAGTTCAAATTACAAGATTTGTAATTACATACACATGCTGACGCGCCCCCAAGTTCTTGGTTAGACCCAAAAAGGGTCCAACTATGTGAAAGAGCGGAAGTAGGTGGAACTTGGTGCCGCTCCCAGCTTCCGGCACTAAAGGGGGTGAGAGGGGCGTGTTGAAAGCTTCGGGATTAGACTAGGAAGAGGGACAACTACTTAGTTACTTGGTCCTGCATCAAAACCAAGCACAAGTTGGTTAGTTCACCTTCGGAAACACTCTTGGTGTTGGGATAAGCCATGGGCAACACGGACTCACTTAACTCACCATGGCCCAAATTCGGGGGAAGCCACCACCTTCCCCCATATAGTATTCTTTCTATTGCTCTGTCGCACCCGCATCCAAATGGTTTTTATTCCCAGGACTCCCAAGGAGGAGTCCCGAAACTGTCCCGGTTTATACTCCCAGAATTTTGGGAGCTCATAGCTCCCGACTCAGACCTTGGATCGGGATGAGGTGTAAAGCAAACTTGTAGTTCTCCTCAAGAGCTTTCCAACGGTGTGTCGTACTCCATCTGCACACACCGGGATCGGGTCAATTCCCGACTTTTTGTGGTCGGGAGTCAAATTGGCAATTTGACTCTTGGTCCTTCTTTCGACCATAAAGTGTGCTGCTGATGTTCGAATGGCCCATGCAAGGCCATTTTCGACATCTACACTTCAAGAACTTTCCAACAATATAAAGAACACCTCAAGGCGAGGTGTTTTGACCTCTGCAATTGAGCTCTGAAGTTGTGGGAGTCCCGGAGGACTCCAAGTTCCCACTTTTGGGAATGTGAATCTCATCCTCACACTTGCCTCAAAGTGGGGTTGTGACACATGCCATTCAACATAACAAACCTAATTGAAATGACTAAAAACATGCAAATGTCATAATAAAAAAATGAACAACACATATTGCATAAGGGTTAGTTAGGGTTTAGATTTGCTTGGAACTAGGCCTTTGCAACCTGGCATGATTTTACAATAGTCCAAGAATTCATTTTTGTAGCAAACAAGAAAATGTCTAATGTAAAAAAATTTTGAGCAAACAACTTAACAACCAAATCCAAATGGGTTGTTAATCTATTATTGAATTTGTTCTTCATGAACTTTAGATTAAAAAAACATCTTTCATCTTCTTGCTATCCACAATCATGGTCAGGGAGAAGTTAATGAATTTCAACCATTCAAACAATCAATGAAAAAAAAATTGATGGATGGCCAAGTTGGTTTAGATTTTAGTGCATGGGTTATAGCCCAGAAGGTGTTTCATAGTTGCATGGCAATTGGCAAGCATAGTATGCTTGAAAAGCATGATTGTTACACCAATAATGCTTCGTCAAACAAGGGTGGAATAAAAAAAATTTGGGCCAATTTTAGCTTGCCAAAATTTGTTTTCAAAATGGAAAGTTATGCCATAAATTTTTATTCAACTTTAGTTTGCACCCAAGATTGAAAGTAAATGATGTCTTGAATTAGGAAATATCATCACCCATTCATGATGTCTTGAACTAGGAATTGTCACTCAAGTTTTTGAATGAGGCAAATAATATCAACACTACACTCCTATTTCATGATTTCCATTGTACTCAACTAATCAAGTTTTGAAACATGGTTTAGACACCGAATTATCACATCTAGTAATGTTTCTAGTTATGTGAGAGAAAAATGAATCCCCACATATTCCACATCAAAATTAAGTTGAGAAATCCAAACCATATAAGTGGTGCACAACAACAAGGAAGGTTTAAAAATTTCTATCCACATGCCATAACTTGTAACTAGATCAACATACAATTTGTACAAATATCCTTGACAAGCCTTGATAACATCAACAAAATAAAAAATAAAAACACTACAAACTTGAACAAACTTTGACAAGGACTACACCCAAGCAAAGGTAGGATACAACTCAAAACTAAAATGGTTTCCACAAAGGGAGTTTAGGTTTTTGTTTGTTGTGGTGAAGTGGAGCTTGTTCATCAAACATGTGCATAAACAAGATGCATTTGGTAGAAAATAACATCAAAATCCAACATGTTTTCACATTGCACAAAATCTTGAATGCCTTTTGCTATAAGAATGTGGCCAATTTAGTCATTTTCCAAAGACTATTTAGGGTTTTGTGAATAATAATTGTAAACAAATTGAGGAATGATGTAATTTTTGTAACCAAGGATAATCAAAACATGTTTGTGTAACCAAGTTGGTTCCATGTGCAAGATGGTGCACACCTAACATGAAAGGCATGTGCATGTTTTTCCTTTAATTTCATTTTAAGGTCACTCTTCGAACTTTAGAATGTTATCACATTGTTTGTTCCAATACATATAAGTTTAAAATCCAATTCAAACTTTGAAAGACCACCATAAAATAGAAGATTCCATATTTACCTTTGTCAAATTATTAGACTATGTGTGGGAAGTTAAAACAACTTGTTGCAATGACAAAAAGAATTGGGAGGTGTTTTTACCCTTCCACAAACATGAACATGGAAATAAATCCATGATTGATTGTTGATGGTGGATATTTCATTGCAAGAAATAAAAATAAATTGGGCCTTTGCATTAAAAGAGTAGATCAAAACACAATTCATGCATCATTTTAGCCATGCTTTAACTAGTTGTGTTAGAATAATGTTTCTGAGGGTTGTACAACATTTTCAAAAAGTTAAATAGCTCTTCACAACCTTCAAAGTCTATCATAGGTCATCTTTACTTTAGCAAATGGAAAATTGTGACAAATTGCATGAATTATTTTTCCCCATTTTGCAAGGTCCCCATTAGTAACTTGTTGAACCATAGATGTTCACCCATGAAAAACAACATGTTGTCCCTCATTCATTACATGCTAAAGCTAATGGTGCTCATGTAATATTGATGAATACCCACCTTTGGATGTGCATATGTTGCTTTGTGACAAACTTGCATGTTTTTGCAATCCAACACTTTAAAAACCTTTACCTTAATTCAAATTTTATGTCTTATTTGGGTCATTTTCCTTTTAGGTTAATAATTGTTTCAGCTTAAAAAAATTTAATAACTCAAACATTTTGGACCATTCCATTGAACTCCCATTCCTTAAATAATTTTTTTGGCAAGAAGAGTCTTTCTTGGAAAGTGAGATCAATAATCAAAATCAAATAATTTACAACAATGATAGAAGTCAAAGCTTTTGGAATTCCCTTTGAAAAATGGAATGGGCATACATTTGCACATAATGTCAAACACTTGCAAACAATCTCTCATTTGGAGGCATGTCCCTAAATTTTGTTGAAGATGAAGATGTAGATGACCATCATTTGTGAAACAAATAACATTTGAAAGACTAGAGGAAGAGATGAACTTTTGATATTTGAAATTTATCATGGGCCTAAGTGGTGGCATTGTTTAGACTGTGCACCAAGGAGAGTCAAATCAATAAAAACATGATGTGGCAATGCTCTTAAACCAACAACAATAAGTTTTAAACTTGATCACAAACACACCAAAACTTGCAAACAACACAAGTTACAACACTTGCATGCAATGAACCCACTCTAAATGCAATGGATACAAATTTGAAAATAATCAACAAAGTGTCAAAGTGCATTCATTGGAATGCAAGTTTTATATACAATGTGGGAGGGATTGGATTCTTATACTTTGAGGCTACTAAGTATTACATTCATTGCACATAGGTGGGCTTTCCAACAAGCTTGAAGGTGCTGACAATTGGCTGTTAGAACTTCTCTTCATTAACAATTGTCCATTTGAGCTTTTGAAGTTAGAGGTTCAAGCAACCTCTTTACAACTCTCAAGTTCTAATGAAGATAAATGCATCAATGACAACAAATCTGAAAATAAAATTGGTAGCAACATACATTGACACTAGTGTAGTAATGGTGAGTGAATGCTTTCAAAACAAATATGTAATGGATGTAATTGTTGATATTAATTCACGCAAATTAATGAACATGTTGATTAGATTTTAGCATCCAATGACCTAAGAGTTTCACAAAGGTGGTGACAATGGATCAAAACTTCATTAACAAAGTGGCTCATGTCACATCATAAGCCATCAATTGTTCATGATTTCAACCCAATCTGATGGTTTAAAATAACCTTAGGTGGTCAAATGCCCCTTTTTTTGCTCAAACAATGCTAAATTTTGCCTAAAGCAAAAGCATTGTTCCCGCTATGTGCTACCTAGGCCTAGGAACTACACAATCTATGCACTTCAGGATTGGCACAAGTTGGGTGGCTATTGCCTTTTTAAAAATGTAGTTTTATTTGTAAAATATAAAAATTCAGTTTGCTTATTTTTCATCCTTCTGTTCTTATTCTTTCACCCCCTTTTTTTTCTTTTCCATTTTATTATTTTCTTCAAGCTTTTCTTTTTCCAAGTAGGATGTGGTCATCCTCCTTCTGTCTTATGAACTTGGTCATTACCAAGTTCTTTTGTAATTTCATTGTTAAGTAAAGTATTGGTTCTTTTCCTTTCATTTAATATTTGAATGATAACAAAATATACAAAAGAAAAAAGAAACAAGAACCAAGAGAGATGCAAATCATCAATCACAATTGCTTTCCCTTTCTTCTTCTTTTTCCCTTGTTTCCTTTTCCGAGCTTTGAGCAATTTTTGAGAATAGACCAGTGTTGGTCTAGTATACCAGCGGGTACTGGTATTGGGTACTTAAAAAAAACTGGTCTTGGACTGGTTTTTGACTGGTATTAGACGGGTATGTACCTGATCTTGAGACTGGTATGAAACTGGTACAAGGCTGGTATTACCTCAAGTCACTACCAGCTCATGCTGGTATCGCTTCAGCTCAAACCAGATTGGTTGGACCCTTGCTACCAGTGTTCATACCAGGCCTTCACCTATATACCCGACCAACAATGGAATAGACAATAGACCCTCTGTGGTTATCAGGCTTGTTCCTTGGGCTTGTTACCACAATACACTATTATTAAAAAAAAGGCAAAGAACTGGCTTCTGATATATTAAACATGATTCTGGAAAAATTGAAAAATCATATAATTGCCTTTCTATTATTGAAGGTCCTTTGAGGGGTTTCAAATAACTAGAACTAGTGGCTATTTCATTTTGATTTTTTCCCACAAGAAATTGGAGTTGATAGTTCTCTGATTTTGAAATATTTTCAGATTTGGACTTGGTAGTTTATTAACAAAAACAATACTGGCCCAAGATCAGTCTCATCAATAAAGAATCAGCAGTTATTTCTATTTATGCATGTCCCAGGAGTACAAAAGCATCTTGGATACATGGTGGATGAAAACTGGTCAGAGGAGGGAGCTGTTAAAGAATTGCGGGTGTATTAGTTTGACCCAAAATGTGCAAGGAAAATTCAGTTTAATGATGAAATCAGTTGGAAAACATATAATGAAATAAAATGATTATTTTTGCTTTCAAGAAAGTTCATGCTTCGCAAGAGTACATAACTGGAAAAGCTTCCAAGTTTTGGGTAGTTCACTAGAAAGGGCACGTGAGGCACACGAGTTGAACACATGGTGTGGACAAAAGCATAATTGCTCTTTCTTTTTCTTTCTTTCTTTTCTTTTCTTTGGTCTCCTTGGTCTGTAGACCACAGTAGAGACTAGAGACCACAGCATGATGCTGGCCTCTCTGTGGCATTTGTACTGCGGAAAGCTCTGCTAAAAACAACCTCCTTATTTAATTGGAGAGGCTCTGCAATTTGTGTCTTCAGCCATGGAAAAAGAAACAGTTCAAACCAACTTAGGTTGCTGCAGCTGTTCAAAGTAGTCAGCTGGATTGTAAGTTATTTGGTGGTGTTGTATAGAGATCAGCCACCTCTTGACATGTCGATATAATTCATGTTTCTTAGAGAACATTCAGTATTTAAACCTCCAAGAATAAAAAGGAATATTTTGTTGCAAATTCCCTATTAAAAAAATCAGCAAATTTTGGAGAAGTTTTTGCTGCATTTTGACAAAGTTTTTACTTTTGGGGCAATTGAGTTTTGCCAAAAATTGTACAGTTTTCTAAGACTTGTGGAAAATTAATGCTAAATCTTTTTTTGGATGTGTGCTAATGATACTACATTAGAAAAGTGGAAAAAAAAAATGATCCTGTTTTGAGAAAATAATGCTCAAGGGAATCACTCACAAGAAGATTTAGCCAAATCTGGCTATAGATCAAAATCAAAGTAGAAAAATTCAAGAATCCTTGAATATTTTAGCTACTTGCTACAACCTATTGTAGAAATTTAGCAATTTTATGTTTCTTTTTTCCTGAAATCTGGCAAATTAGGGCCATATGTTCACAAAACTCCATTGAATCAGTGGTTTTGTTTTTTTTCAAATTTCTGATGTTGAGTCATATGCAAGCATTCCAAGAGGGCATTATCATCAAATGGTGACAGCTTTGTAGAACCTGTTCAAAATTTAAAAACTTGATAATAAAAATGCCCTCCCCCTCTAAAATCCAAGTCCAAATGTGATGAATTGTTTTCCTAAAAACATTTTCCTTCAAATTTGGTGATCCACGCCCTCCCCCAAAAGAACAGGGAATGTATTACAGGAATGTGCCCTTTTCATTTTGATTTTTCTCATAACAGCTGCTTTGAATGTGTTGAAACCATATTTTTCGGGTTGAAAAATGCAAAAAAATGCCAAAGAAAAAAAAAACATGGGTGGGAATCATTGGAGAAATGCAAAATACTTGGATGAAGTACAGTGCTCTAGAGTTTGCTGCACATTTATGTGCATCTATTATTTCTTTCTGGGTGTGATCCATGTGATTCACACAGGTCCTTAGAATCGACAACTCCCAGATAAAGCAATTCAGGAACTTCTTTGACTCCATGTCTTGGGCCAGGCAAGTTCTTTTGACAAGATCTTCCTTTTCCTTGGCTCTCCAGTAAACCAAAGCATTTGTCCCTATGCTTGCAAGCACCCAAACTACTTTCCAACGTTGTTACTTTGTTGAATCATAAATATACACCACTAGATGATCAACATCCCGTTTAGCTTTACCCTCTTTTCTTTTATGAACTGCTCATTAGTAGACTTTCTACTTACTCGGCTGCAGGTTCTACAAAGTGAAATGGAAAGTCTGATTGCTTGGACAACTGTGTTCCAATGTCATAATAAAGTTGAAGGAAAAGGTTCTAAGAAATCAAAAGTACAAGAAAAGTGTGAATGCTTGTAAATCTGTGTCCAAATGTAATAGTAACAATTGGAATAGGAGCTAATATCCCATCCATGACCCTGGGAAGAGGTTTGCCTGTGAGCTGTCCTGCACTCCAAGCAACTGGGCTTCATAATTTCCCCTATCCAGAAAGACACCAAGGTGCATTTTTGTGTAAGATTGTCATTTGGAAGCCAAAAACATTGCAATATGTTTCAAACTTGTATTTTTAAGGAAAATTTCAACAAAGTATTAATGCAATGCTCATTTTCAAAGCATGTAAAAAAATACAAACATGAGGTTACAATTGCAATAAGACAAAATTTGTATGTCATCACAATCTTCATGGGTCATGATTTGGCAATAATAGTTGTGCGAAATTTATTTTTCATAAGTTCGTATAAAATAGACATGGATGTCAAACATCTACTTGTATAGTTTGAACATTGATGGCACATGCATTGTTTAAACACAAATGTTTTGTGTTTATTTGTATTTTACACACAAAAGTCATGCACACGACTTCCGTGTTTAAATAATGCATGACATTTGTTGTAAATGATATGAACCCATGAAATAATAAATTTCACATAGATTTGGAACAAACCCATGAAGTTTATACATTTGTGATGGTATTGATTCAAGTATCACATCTATCAAAACTTTTAAAAATGTTCAAAAAATGGAAAACATGAACTCCATGCCATTGTTTACGCCAAAAAAACCTAAGTAAAATATGCATGCTACTTTCTAACCTTAAGAGACACCTTTGTAAACCTATTTTCATTAGTCACCATGTCATGTGTTCATTGATAAATTCTTGTTGTTATAACCACCTTAATAACATGTTAATGAATGTAAAATTGATAGCGATACAATTGGAATTGAATGACATGGGTTACAAATTTGTAATTCATAATTATTCAAAATTTGCATCAAACACATAATACACATTAATATGCAAATTTGAAAAATATAATCCAAACCCCAAAAAATTACATGGGTATGAACATATATAGTTTACTCAATATTTTTTAAAAAAACTGGAAAAAAAATTGAAAATAAAAAATAAAGGAAATAGAAAAATAGACTTCATCTTTTGGAATTTTGAAGACCAAAAAGAATGAAAAAATAAGGAAAAAAAACTCAAGAATCTTCTTATTCTTAAAACAAAAAAAAAGAAAAACAAGCAATGAAAAAGGAAACAAAAAAACAAAAAAAAAACAAAAACTTTTCTTTTTAAATTAACAATAAAAAGAAAAAAAATCTTCAAGAAAAAACAGAAAAAAGGAAAAGATAGCAAACTTCTAGAATTTTAAAAGTAGAAAAAACTATAAAAACAAGAAAAAAAATAAAAATCTTTGTCTTGTATTTTTTTTTCTTTTTTCTTACTTTTCCTTTTTGCTTTTACTTTCAAACCAAAACAAAAAAAAGATAAGGAAAAGAATAAAGGCATACCTTGTGTGTAGAATATAATTAATGATGACACAACAAGAAATGGCAACAAGTGCAACGATGTGATGAAAAAAAAGAAAATGCTTGAAGAGGGAGAAGGAAAACAAAAAAAAGAAGGAAATGATGAAAAAGTAGTAACAATAAAGGAAAACGAAGAAACAAAGGATGCAAAAAAAAAAAAACTAAAGGAGCAACAAAAATGAAGTGGAAAAAATAACAAGAAGAAAAATCTATAGCACAAACAAAAGAGAAAAAGAAAAAGAAAACAATAGTAGTGTAAAAACGAGAAAAAAATGATGAAAAAAAAGCTACAGCAATAATGGAAAAGAAGAAGAAGAAAGAAAGAACAAAAGAGGAGAAGAAGAAGAAAGATGAGAGACAAAAAAAGCGTGGATTTTTTTTGAAATCTCAGAGAAAAAATAAGAAAAAACAAAAGAGGAAAAGAAGATGAAAGAGGAGGGAAAAAGAAGGGGAGATTTTTTTTGAAATCTCAGTGAAGGGTGGGCCAGTGAAAAGGAAAAAATAACGCACCTCAATGTTTGGTTTGGGTTAAATGGTTTGGGTTCATCCCAAAACAGCCAAAACAGTCTCATCCACAACTGGTGCATTGGTGGGTGCTTGTTCACTAAGGCCCATAAACTGGAAAGGAGCACTGGAGCTGCTGCACTAGACAAAAGTTGAAGCTAAAACGTGGAAGTTGAGAATAGACTGGAAGTGAAAGTTAGAGTATGTCTGCCATCAAGCTTAGAGGGAACAAGTCAACACTTGAAAGTTGAGAAGATTGGACAGCCTTGGTCAAGAATGGCATAAAAGCTGAAAGGCTGGAAGTTCTCAATCTCCTAAAGGAAAGAGGGGATGGGTGGGTAGGGTCAGCACCCACAGCACCTACTCTTGTGATCACCATGGCCAAATCTACACCGGGAGAATGGAACTTTGACCAAAATTGCAAGTGTCCACAAGTGATAAAAAAGATTAAAACATCAGAGCATCTTCAATTCACCTAACAATAATTGTAAACACATTTTTATATTAAATTAATTTCGTGTTTAATGTTCACCAGTTCCCACCTATAAACATGAAAATGTCCTAAAAAATAGAAAAATTATTCAAGTCTCTCCACCTAGGCCAATCATTATCATCAACAAATCCAAAACAATCAATTCATTTTAAAGGTGTTCTTGGTGAGTGCGCAGGGGTCACTCACGTCTTTTGGCCTTTAGAGGAAGAGCTTTAAGACTAATAAGCTAATATGGACCATGGACCCAGCCATGTAAGAAAGAACCAAATGGTCCCAAAATTATCTAACCTTTAGAATTGCACCTTTTTTTTTGTGTAATATATATTTGCAAGGTCTCCTTGGTGGGCGGTGGGCCAAGTGATCCAACAGTCACCAGTGCACCATCCACTGGATGCCTGTTATTGTCCCCAGTGGTGGATGAATCTCACCTGAGGTAATATCTGATTTGACCTGGGTAACTCAAACTGGAAGAAGTAGGTCCTATATAGGTGAATTGATCAGAAAGTAGGTGACTATTGACCATAACTTAATGTCAAATTGTCAGTTTTTATGTAATATATGCCACAATAAACATCACATATCATATATTTTAATGGATGAAATCACAGAGATGATCTCCCTTGTGTCATGAGCTGCAACTTTTTGTGTGAGAAAAACCCACATTTTCTTTTAGTGTAGGTAGTAAAAAAGCAATTGAGCTAACCATCATGGTTAGCTAGGGAACCGGAACCAAACAGAAAACTGTTTGCTGACCAGTTACGATCCATCCCTCCTTCACAGTGGTAATTGCTGGTTCACTCTGGTCATGGGTTGTGTTCTCCCAAACAAAAGGTACAGAAAAGCGTACTGAGAGTAATAGAGAAGCAGCTGCTTAAAAATTCTGTTTGGGATTGAAGCAGCCAAAATACTAGTCCTAGCTGCTGTACTCCCTGACTGCATTATCAACCACTACTTTAGAAAACTAGCAGAAGCTTTAGAAAAAGCTTTAGACTTTTAGATTCTCCCTGTAGTAGTAAGTATTCTAAAAAGCGCCAGAGGACCGATCCAATTTGACCCATCAGTGCTTGAATACATGATCGCATTCTTCAAGCCCAGAACCATCATGTCCAGGAAGAGCTATATAGTGCTCAGTTGTGAAATGCAAATCTCACCTTGATCGCAAATTGTTTGCATTCAAAGGGGCCAGTAACACAGAGAATACCAGAGAGATATTAGTATCCATTTCACAGCCGCAACGGGGTCTGCCTGCAACAATTTTCTAGTTGTAGCTGAATTCTGTGATCGACCTTAGGGTTTGTCTACATTCATCAATCTGTCTGTAAGAGCTAGCGGGCGAGACGTGCGCGGGTTTTGTACTAGCGGTCGTCGTTGACATGGCACCAAGTGGAGATTTGGCGGCCTCAGCGGTCATCAGCGAGCAGAATGGTCTCCAGCGTCTGAGCAGCAACAACGACGGGAGATCGTTACAGATGCCGGCGAAAGGACCGGCAACGATATTGGCGATGGATATTGCAGTCCCGCCCACGTATTACCTTCAAGAGACTTACCCAGACTATCTTTTCAACCTTTGCAACCTCAACCATAAAGAGGCTCTCAAGGCCAAGTTCAAGTTCCTCTGTACGTATAATTCTCTCAGGGAAAAAAAGGTCTCTTAAAATCTCTGATCTTAATTGCGAACCTTGTCACCAGCTGAAACATGTTTTGCGTCGGGTACACTGATTTCCTTGAAATTGCTAGAACACGTTTCTTTTCTTAGAGCAGCTCCGCAGGTGCTCGATATGTGGCCCTGCACTGAAAATCTTGGAGGAGGTGCAGCAGTCATATCCAGTGAATCCACTTAGAGACTGCTGTGACCCTGGAAAATGCACAGCTTTCAGGGCCCTTGAGAAGCCTCGGAAGGCTCCCTGTTTCTGGTTGGCTAGATATTTTGATTGGTCCATGGTTGGGGTTGGAAAAATGTCAGTAACTAAAACTAGGATGTGAGAAATATTTTTGCAGAGTCATACCGTCTGCACCAATTTCTCAGCGAATTATTATTGATTTTTTGTTGTGCAGGTGATAAGACGGGGATCAGGAAACGCCACATGATTCTAACGGAGGAGGTTTTGAAGGCAAATCCAGAAATCTGCACATACATGGCTCCCTCTGTAGAGACGCGAATCAACATGTCCGTGGTAGAGATTCCTAAGCTAGGGCAAGAGGCGGCGCTGAAAGCCATCAAAACATGGGGACGTCCCGTTTCTGACATAACTCACTTGGTGTTTGGAACAACCAGCTCAATAGACATGCCCGGTGCGGATCTCGTACTCTCCAAGCTCTTGGGTCTGAAGCCAACGATTAGACGTGTCATGTTGTACATGGGTGGTTGCAACGGCGGTGCTGCAGTCATGCGCGTCGCCAAGGATCTCGCAGAGAACAATAAGGGGGCCAGAGTGCTAGCGGTCTGCGTGGAAAGCACGATCCTGGGTTACTTGGCACCGAATGAGAACGAAATCGACGAGTTAGTGGCAGCCGCACTGACGGGAGACGGGGGAGTCGCTCTCATTGTCGGAGCTGATCCGGAGCCCAACGAAAAGCCACTGTACGAGATTCAATGGGCCGGCGAGACATTCTTGCCTAACACTGAGCACGCTATCGTTAGACGTTTAACGAGAGCCGGATTGAACTCCCATCTACTCAAGCATGTAGCAGGAGTAATCGCCGCTAACCTGCCCAAGTTCCTAACCGAAGTCAGGGAGGTAGTTGGCGGACCTAGTTGGGATGAGATGTTCTTCGCCATGCACACTGGAGGTAGCGCACTGCTCAATGGAGTGGAGGCATCTCTCAACTTACCAAAAGACAAGATGCAAGCGACCAGGACCGCCCTATCAGAGTACGGTAACTTGCAAGGAGCTTCCTTGCTCTTCGCGCTTAACGAGGTACGGTTGCGCTCAGAGGAACTGGGCTCCACTACCACTGGCGAGGGTTGGGACTACGGCTATCTTCTGGGCTTTGGTCCTGGCGTGACAATGGAATGTCTGTATCTGAAAAGTTGTCCTCGTTAAAGGGGAAGAAAAAAACTGCAATCTCCCCCAAAAAAACTCTAGATCATTCTCTAGTTATACCATCTCAAACTCAAACATCAGCTTGCAGGTCTTTTGGAATCATGAGTGATTGCAAAATTGGGCTATGAAGGAGATAACTGATTATTGAATCACCAGTTACTGCGAACTTCCAATTACCAAACTGTGACAACCATTATTATGAAATAGTCCAATTTTTAATTTACTAGATTAATAATCAATCTAGAGGTCGTACAGCGATTAACTTCGCAAAATATGATCATTAAACTTAATTGTGAAAGTTAGGGATAAATTCCCATCTAGAACAGATCAGACCGGACGGAGTTTAGGAGGATTCCCATCTAGAAAGATCAGACCAAGTTTTGGGAAATTTCCAATCTAGAATGATCAGATGAAATTTGGGATCATAATTCCCATATGGAAAGATCAGATGATGTTTGGGATGATGCTCATCTAGAATGATCGGATGAAGTTTTGGGAGAATTCCAATCGACAGTTTATGGATCAGACTAAGGTGGGAAACTGGGGCATATGATTGAATTGAAGTGTACACTGCAACAAAAATTATGTTATCTATATTATGATATTTTATTCATGAGACAATTTCTGTAAATTATTACTGAGACATGCCAACTTTATATATTACCTACAAGTTATATGTGACCTTTACAAGTTGTTGGGTTTGATGTGTTAATTTGGTTTTTCTGAACTCATTCTCTAAGTTATGGGTACATAGAAGTTAGGGTGTCTTAATAGCGATATGAGTTCTAAGTTTGAAAGTTCATATTTTAACATTAAAATGAAAAAAATGGTTAAAAATAATTATTGAGTGGGCCTTATGTGATAATTAATAAATTAATAAACCAAGGTTATCATCATGTTTGTGTATTTGTCATGACACTATGAATGCATTTAAACATAGATGTAGTTTTGTGTCACATCAATATAGGGTTAACCTAGGTAAACCTAAAGTCAACTTAGGTTTAAAATTATCTTGGGTGCTTTAGGTAGGTTGATAGACAATAAAAAAAGGAATAATTTTGGTTGCTATAAACTTTGTGGCAATTGAAATGTTTTTCAATCATTACACAATTTTAGTTGTCAAATAATTGGCAATTGAAAACTTTTAGCCTCCTTTTGTATGTTAATTTCATAACTCATTTTTGGCCGCCATATGTCAAGTGATTGAAACTCATTTTTGATCACCATATGTTTGACAATTGATCAAAAGTTTTTTATTGTCAATTGTTGGGCGATCAAAACATTTTTCTATCCCCAATGGTTTGGCAACCAAAACCTTTTTTCAATTGGTGGCAACAATTGTTTTCAATCATTGGCAACTGAATTTTTCCCACCTTTTGTCATCATGCATAGAGTTCGACAAAAGCTTTCAAAAAACATATTATATGCCCCCTTTCCAAATTCAATTGCTAATGATTGAAAAATTTTGATTGCCATCCAACAATCCAAATTTCTTGGATGGTGAACAAAACCCATATTTGGTTGCCATTCATATGGCAATCAAAAACTTTTGGTCGCCAACAATATGGTGATCGAAATTAGTTTTAGTTGTTAATGACTATTATTTGCTATCATTGACGATTAAATTTTTAGTCATTTTCAATTGCCACATGTAAAGCTTGACAAGAACTTTCCAAAAACATATTACATGCCTCCTTTTCCAAATTCAATTATTGGCAACCAAGAAATTTCAATTGCCATCCAACAATCAAGATTTCTCAAATGACAACTAAAACCTATACAAATGGGAATCAAACATGGGTTTCAATCGCCATCCAACAAATCTTGGGGTGCAATCACAATCAAATGAGCCAAAAAACACGTTAGTTGACTCCCAAAACTCTATAAAAATTGTAATTTTGTTAAATATATTTTTGTGGTGCCATTATAATGCCATGTTAATCATGGAATGTAACACTAAATGATTAATATGAATGTTGAAGAATTGAAAGAAAAAAATTCAAAATATATATATTTTGGGTTTTGGTTTTAATAAAGGACCTTTGAACTTGAACAACAATTATGTCAAAAGCAGTCAATTTTGTAAATTACTAAGCTAAAAACTTTTTTTATGAAGGAACTTTGATAAGAAAAAAAATTGAGATGATGTTAATTGATTATCCACACTCAAAAAACACTCATAATTTGAAAGTTGTGAAATTAAAAAAAATTTAAAATTTAAAATTTGTTGAACAAAATTAAAAAATTTCAAAAGTTCTTTACCACATGTAAATGGGGTGTAATGTACATGACATCTAAAATATAGTTGTAGTCTATGAAACAATAAAATTAAACACTAACATATTTTCATATAATTTGAAATTAAGATAATTTTTCAAAACAAAATGCAGAATTTGGTAAAATTTGCACATTTAAAAAAAAAAATTAATTATTTATGAAAAGTTAATACAAAAAATGTGATCTATTGAAAAAATTATGTCTTTCTACTAACATATCACAAAAGATTTCGCCCCAAAAATCCTTTATATGAGAATGAAAACGACCACAAAAAGAATGTAGTCCTTGAATCCTTCATCACCATTGACTCATTTGATTGTGATTGCCCCCTTTGATCATTGGATGGCAATCAAAAAAAATTGCTCACTAGCAAATTAAATTAGAAAAAGGGTATTTAATATGTTTTTGTGAAATTCTTGTCAAGTTTTACTTGTGGCAATTGAAGGTGACCAAAATTCAATTGATAATGACACAAAACAAATTGTTAGCAATCAAAAAATGGTTTTGGTGGCCATACTATTTATGATCAAATCTTTTTGGTACCATACAAATGGCAACCAAAAATAGGTTTAAGTCACTATCCAAAAAATTTAGATCATTGTATGGTGACCAAGATTTTTCAATCACTATTGATTGAATTTGGAAAGTGGGCATGTAATATGTTTTTGGAAAGTTCTTGTGGAGTTTTATGCATGGTGACCAAAGGTGATTGAAAATTTGGTCGCCATCAACTTGAAACAATAGTTGTTAACAATTGAAAAGGGTTTTGGAAGGCAACCAAAATTGGGTTTTGATTAACATTTGAGAAATTTTAATCATTGGATGGCAATCAAAATCGATTGTGGAAACTAAAAAGTGGTGATTGATTATGGCATTCAACTGCAATGATGAAAAGTTGACAATTGCAAATTTTCATTCACCAATCCTATGGCGATTGAATTTGTTTTTGGCCACCATACATAACAGGGGCAATTAAATTTTTTCGTGCATTATTTTTTATGAACATGAATAACACATCAAGATGGACATCAATGTGATGTTTGACACAAAATGGCCATGTCACATCAATTTTAATAACCTTGGAATAAAGTGCATATGAAAGGTTACCCATTTAGACAATTTTTTGACATACATGTTAGGGCAAAAAAATTAAATCCAATAAAACATGACCAAGGTAGAAAATTTTGAAAATAGGGTCCAAATTTGGTCATTCAAAAGTCCATAGTTATTTGTAGGTTAAAGTTTTTGTTAGAATTATTTTCAATCCATATTTTTTTCCCATCATGTATCATAAATTCAGTCCCTATAAAAAATAAGATGAAATCATAATGAAAATTGCATTTGAATGTTAATGCAAAACCCAGACTATAATCCATATGTCCACGTTAAAAGTTCATTACTATATGATTGATGTATGTTTATTGGAGTTCGCCCTTCAATAATATTCTTATTCAATTTGATAATCTTAATCCATAAATATTTTTGTCAAATTAATAATTTTACAATGCATTTGTGGCATTTGAATAAAGTGCACTTTGGAAAAAATCCATAAAGATGCAAAAAGTGAGCCATTGTAATTTACATCTACCCTTACATTTCGCATGGAATCCATTTTTGATTAGGGGATCAAGAATCTTAAGATTTCAAGGAAAAACAAAATGTAATTTGCAGGACCCCCTTGGCTTTGTGCTAGTTTTTATTTTGTTATGGATGAAAGCACAAATCGATGAATAGTTTGGATTATCACACTTGTAATTTTTTTGCATTACAAACATAAAATTTAAAATGATATTCAAAATTAACATTGTCAATATGTCTTTTATAATGCCAACATATTCTACCATTGCATCACCATCCCCCATGTGGGTTTGTTGTTGGCCAAATATTGATGCCACCCCACATCAAAACTAACCATGCCTTTTGTATTACAATCATTCACTTGAAAGTGATTGACATATACACCTTCATCCATTGATACCTCAATGTAGTTTGCCTTCAGAGGGCAACTTAGAGCATCTACGTCCAAGTCTTCCATGGCATCCCATGGTGTTGATTTCCCTCATGGCACCTCATACCCATTCTGTACGATTGGGGAAACTAACTTCTCCCTCCACCCTCCTTTCATTTGTTTCCTTCTTTTCTTCCTCATATTTATTAAAGACTAACCACATGATCATATGGAAATTTCAAACTGCAAATCATTTCCAAATTGTGCATGCCTATGCCACTCCTTACAATTGGGTTTGCATTAACATGCAACTATGTTTTTATATTATTCCTCACATGCAACTGCATTTGAGTTGCAAACTAATATTTATGGAGATAAATCCTAGTGCATGACGTGTCTAAAACTACAATGCAACTTCATTGATACAAGTATTTCTTGTTGACAATTACAAAACAACTTGTACCCAATGTTGATCCAATACCTAACCCATGTAACCATTGTAGTTGTGTTAGTGAGGACATAATGGTGGGCAATGTCCTGAAGAGCCTAGCCCAAGTTGACTAATTTACCAGCTCTTTCAAGCACCTCCCCACTAACACCCTCCTCCTCCTCGACATCCCACACTCAATGACTCACCAACATGAAACCTTGCATATACTCAATGAGGAATCCCATTGATTCTTCCATAGCATAACTTTCAGCCATGCATCCCTCAAGCCGCTTCATGCACTAAACAACCCTTTAAAACTTTGTTCATTTATTTGATGCAATATATCCATTGAATGTGGACAAGACCACACAAATCAAGCTTTTCGATGAAATGAATCACAAGATGTGTCATCACATCAAAAAAAGATGGGGGCATCACCATCTCTAGCATGTAAAGTGTCATTGCAACATCCTCTTTAAACATGATAATTCATTAGGGTTTATGACTTTTGCACATATCCATCAAAACACCCTACTTAGCTACATGATGGTTTTTTGGGTGTTTTCTTGCATGAGACCCCTTAAGCATAAAAGGAGTAGGGTTTGTATAAGCACATGCCAATCATGTGCGTTCATGTTAACCTACTTCCCAGTTGATGCATGTTTAACTAAAGAGGAAGAATACTCAAATGGTACCTTTAAAGATACAAATTGGCTTTGGAAAGTTGAGAGCTCCTTTTCATTTAACACATAATTGGCATGTAGCATCATCCACCATGATGGGTTTTGTGGGTTGCGGGTAAGCCATAGGTGTGGGCATAGGTTTTGCACCTCCAAGCCCTACCTCACCTCCTTGTTGTCCTTCTCACCACAAATGGTCCGAATTACATTTTCACACACATTTTTTTTGACATGCATAATGTCTAGGCAATGCTTAATCAACAAATCCTACCATAATCCATTAGTTCAAATTAATTTAGTTAATTAGTAATAGTTGGTGTTGGTTCTTCTACACAACTTCATTGCAATTGTGAAAATACAATTGTAGTAACATTAGTTGCAAAAAGGAGTGTTATCCAACTTATATGTATGTTGCAATTCAGTTAAGACTTCTTGTCAACTCTGTTGCCACCTATTCACAACTCTTACACAATTTTGGGAGGGCAATTAACATAATTTGTGTACAAAATAGGGTAAGTCATATAGAATGGACATTGGTTTCACCCCATGGATCGTGGAAGGTTCATTTGTAGACCCTAGTTGTCCCCCTTCTCCAATCTAATGTTTAGTCTCCATGCCCCTTGCTTCCACTTCATGGCTCATTATTATGGGGGGTTCACCTTTTTCTTTAGGATGCCCATTAAAAGCATCCTCGAATTGTGGTAATCGATATGGATGCTTACATCGAAGCCACCTACAATGGCCCATATACATCACCTTCTTCAAGGTTTATGAATGCCCAAATGTGGTTTCTAGCCCACATTTAGGACAAGCAATATATCCTTGGTGTACACACCCAAATAACAAGCCATACCTAGGAAATCATTGATGGTCCACATGACCATGGCATGAAGATTGAAAGAACAATGCCCCTCCACCTAGGCAAAATTTAATGCTTGGACACCAAGCATCCAAAGTGTCAACTCCTCCATATGTGGAGTAAAAAATACATCAATGTTGTTCATGTTAACACTTTTTTTCCTCGGTATAATCAATGAAACTAACATGAAAAATCACACTATCACCAACCACGACAGTAAATTATAAAGCAAAATGTACACGAGCCAAGTGGACCATTGGCATAACTTCTCAGAAAATGGATTGAAATCATCTATGGAAATTGCTAACCTCAAATTCCAAAGTTCATTTGTAAAATCTAACCATGTTTCATCTATGTGTGCCCATGTTTTGTTATCTACAACATGGCACACCAACCCTCCGTGCTCTTGGTCTCCACATGCAATTACAATAATTGTGACATGGTGCAAGATTGATACATCCATTTTAGCCATGGGATTAGGTGGAAATGGCATAAAATTTTCATGGTTACCTCTATCTATCTAACTTGTTTGTACCTTTCCTTTCCACATTTTGGGTAGTGAATGTAATTGGCATATTCTCCCCTATACAATATGCATCCAAAAATGCATGCATGAATTTGTTTATATTTTGAGCCAATTTGTTGTGTCAAAGTTTTAGCACCATGCATGTTGCTAAATAAATAATTTTCCACAAGCAAGAAAAATATGTGCAATATGGAAAATAACTCATCCACAAATTTATTAGAGCAACCATGTATGGGGTACATATTCATCAGCACTAATGTCCTTGCAAGTTTGCTACACCTTGCATTATTGTAAAACAATGTACAAGCATTTTATAAAGCATATAGACCATCCATTACAACATCTTCACTTACACCTAGATATACTTCTTGTAATGCAAGTTCATCCTCGTCATCACTTACGCCCAAGTCTTAGTCTTGCAATGCATGATTGTCTTCTTTGGGGCAACTTCTGCTACATTTATTGCTACATATTCTAGCATTTTAGAGGTGCGTTGCACCTCTTCAACTATGTCTGTGGGCAACCTTGGGGTGTCTATGGGCAGCCTTAACATTGATCCTAGTGCAAGGTTCTCCCTTCCAAAAGTAATTGCTAAAAGCTATTCCATGTCTATGCTTTTGTTCAATTGTCTTCCCACCCTTTGCAAAGTCAAATGCCTTTCAACTATTGCCATAATAGGGTAAGTTACAACTATTACCCATTCCTTGTCAGAAGAATCTTGGTTCCCATGTCCTTTCTAGACACGATATAGGGGGTGTGTTCCATGTTGTATCAAGTGTGTTTGAATAGTTGTTATGGACACTCATCGCCTAGATCCTCAACACTTTGAATAAGGGCAAACCATTACGGTCATGCCATTTCAATGGGCTAATTGTTGTTCATGATCCCATAGTTTTTCATCTCACATTTGGATTCAAGTTTGGTGGGACAACAACGATATTGCAAGTTGCAAAATGTCCACCTACCCCATTATATCTATGAGGTCAATTTATTATGAAGTTCTTTGTAGTGTTATACTTAGTTGCAAACCATATTTTGTAATTATTTTAAAAGTCATTGGGTCACTTGGGAGGTTGTTCATCAATCTAAATTGACCATTCAACATGCTGGGATGAAATTACAATGGTGCATGGGTTACATTTTATGAGGGTTTGCATTTAGGTTTTATGGAGCTTGTATCAATTCTACATTTTGCTAGAAAATAACCTCTAGATGATCTCAATAGGTTTTCTCCAATTTGTAGGTGACATTGTACAATTTCCATCTTTCGACTATCTTACAAGTATACAAATTGATGCCCATTTGAAGCAGGTCGAGGTGACAATGTCAATGAATGCTTATGTGTGAATAGTTATGAAAGGTTGGAGATATGTTTATAGGGTTCCATTCCTAACTTGTTATGTGGTCTTGCTCACATTATTTAAGAAATGCAGATGTTGTAAATAGTTTTGTGACAAACAAATAGTGGTTCATGAATTGCCAATTCGAATTCTTTCTATTTTGATGCTTTTGGACTATTAGACTATCTTTGTGCATTAAGTGCATGATAATAAGTTTAACAAAAAGATTTGAGCATCACTACAAGTTCAGACTAGTCTGTTCATGTTAGGTCTATCTAATTTGTTCTTCAATTGTGAAACAAGGCCATGTAATTTGTATAATGCCATCTTCTTGATTTGATGTTTTTCATGGGGTTTTGTCACCAACTACACTTTGAGTGGAGGAACTTATGTGTGACTTGAAGAAGGGTTATTTTATCCATAAAGCAATGCTTCAATTGGTTGGTGGTGTAAGTTAACAATGATCCAATGGCTGTAGAGATGTAATAGATGCATTAACAATTAGAACTTATGTAGGAAGATGACGCGCTCCCAAGTCACGGGGTGAAACCCACTTGAGGGTTTCACAAAATCAAGTTGCGGAAAGTTGAGACTTGGAGGCACGCTCCCGGCTTCCAACTCTAGAAAGGGGTAGAGGGTCGAG
>Ga0116228_10000078_pt1 | contig 57959 bp, 45 predicted proteins | sample S1TSphfallax_2_FD_89694 | JGI IMG/M metagenome (GOLD analysis project Ga0116228, IMG submission 89694) | Host-associated microbial communities from peat moss isolated from Minnesota, USA - S1T2_Fc - Sphagnum fallax MG | ecosystem: Host-associated > Plants > Peat moss > Unclassified | place...
ACGCAGGATGCGGCAATGAACGCCGCCCGACGCCCCGCCGTGCGGAACATGATCAGCGCATACAGCACCCCGAATGCCACGCTCGCGATCAGGAACCGCAGCCCCGCGCAGGCCTCCGCCACGTAGAACAGCCCCTCCGGTATCTGAATCCGGTTCTCGGTCACGACATGCGCGATGCCGAGCGCATCGAGCCCGAGCGCAATGAACGACGTGGTGAAATGCTGCAGCGCCGGCGTCAGGAATGCGCCGAACGGCACCAGAAAAAACAGATACAGAAACGCCGCCGCCAGCGCGCGCCACAAACGCGGCCCGCACACCGCCAGCAGCACAAGCTGCACCAACCCCATCAGAGCGAGCTGCCGCGCCTCCATGATGCCGAGCAGATCGGCCGCCAGCCATAGCGCCGCCAGCGGCAGGCCAAGCAGCCAGACGTCCGCCCGCGGCTGCATCGCCGCCGCCGCCGCCTGCTGCCGCCGGTCGTACGCGATATAGGCCGCGATCGGCAGCACCAGCCAGCAATGGCCGTACGCGGTCGAACTGTTCCACACATGCACCGCCGCCACGATCTCGGCGTGAAACAGCAGCCAGATCGCCCGCAGCGAGAGCGCCAAGGCTGGCACCGCCGCCCGTATGCGGGGCCAGACAGCGAAATTCATCCGGCCCCGCGCACCAGAAATGGCCCCAGCGCATTGGCCACCGGCAACGGCAGACGCTTCCACGCCGCAATCATCAACCGATATTTCGGATTGAGCGGATTATTCTCGGGGATGGTCCGCCCCGGCGCCACGTGGAACAGATAGGTCAGCGGCGCCGGCGCAAATCCCCAATTCTTCTTGAACGCATAACTCCCGGTGCCGACCTTGCTGCGGCCGAAATCGAACAGGCGAAAGCCGCGCGCCGCGGCGCCGCGCATCACCGACCAATACATGAAATCATTCGCCGCCAACGCCCGCGCCGCCGCCGTGCCGCCGCCATAGTATGGCAACACCGCGTCCCGCCAATAGAAATTCATCACCGACGCCACCGGCGCGCCCTGGTGCGCCACCGTCACGACATCCATGTCACCGGCAAAGGCGTCGGCCAGCGTGCGAAAATACCGCCGCGCGAACACCGGCGTGCCGAGATTGCGCACGCTCTCGGCGTAAACCCGATGCAGCACATCCACATCGCGCCCCGTGCTGGCGATCAGGCCGCGTTCGATGCCCTTCCGCACCATCGCCCGCTGTTTCCGCGGAATGGCTTTCAGATTGTCGTCGTCGCTGGTGGTGAACTCCCGCCGGAACGTGACATACAGCCCGTGCCGGCGCTGCCAACCGCCGGCCGCGAACATGTCGCCAGGGTCGAGCATCGGCCGCAACTCGGTCGCCGCCGCGCCCAGCCGGTCGCCAAGTGCTGCCGCATGTTCGACCAGCGCCGCCGCGGTGGCCGCATCCTCGGCAAGCGGCCCGCCATAGACGCAGAACGGCAGGCTGATCAGCCGGTGCCCGAACAACCGTGATTTCACCGCGGCCAGCGGCAGCACGCCGGCCACCGCGCCATCCTGCGCGGCCACCAGATAATGCGTGCGATGCCCGAACGCGCGCTCGATCACCTCGCGCCACGCTGCGCGATGGAAGAACGTCGCATCGGGATGCGCGTGCACGTAACGGTCCCACGCCGTGCTGTCGGCTTGCAGCGTTGTGATCTTCATGGGTCAGACAGAAAGTGTTCTTTTTTGGAAAAAGAAGACCGCTCAGGTAGGTCCGAGGTAGCCCGACGCCAGGTCGCGCGAGATGGTGGAAGGGGCGTCGCAAAAACCTCTGATGCAAGTGTCCGAAGCTGTGCGCCAGTCCCAGCCAAAGCAAGAGAATCAACCAGGAAGGCACGAAGCACACGAAGAAAAGCACGAAGCGGGAAAACGCGGCTGCGCTCGCTTCGTGAAATCCTTCGTGTGCTTTGTGCCGTCGTGGTTAATTTTCTATGCAGCCAACGGCGAGCTATTCGCGAAGGGTCCCTATGAAGGGGCTCAGCCGCCGGCAACACATGGCCTGGGCAGTTACGAACAAAGAACACTTCCTACCCTATTGCTTTCGCAAAAACCTCATCAACCCGCCCCCAGGCAAAATCCCGCAGCAGCCGCTCCAGCCGCGCCGGCATCAGATGCAAATTGAGCCGATGCCTGAACCGCGCCATCCGCGGCGCCGCGGCAACGCGTGGCTGGGCCGCGTCGATCTCCCAAGGATGGGTATAGAAAATTCCCGCCGCCGCCTCCGTCTTGTTGAACCGGCGCAGCGCCGCCCGATACACCGCATACGGCAGCAAACGAAAATACCCGCCCCCCGCGCACGGAAAATTGTGCCCGAACAAACGCACCGTCGTCATCGGAATTTCCACCAGCGATCCGCCGGCCACCCGGTATGGCAAGCGCGGCGCACCCGGCACGCCATACAGATCATGCCGTATCGGATACACGCTCGAACTATACCGATATCCCTGTTCCGCCAGCACATCGAACGCCCAAGGGTTGCGGCCATTGATCGAGAAGGTGGGCGCGCGGTAGCCAGCAACCGGGACCCCGCCGACATCCTCCAGCAATTTGCGCGCCCCGCCCACGTCCGCCGCAAAATCCGCCGGCGTCTGCTCATGCGCCAACCTGTGCCAATACCCGTGGCTCGCCAATTCATGCCCGGCCGCCACGATCCGCCGCACCAGCGCCGGATGCCGTTCGGCCACCCATCCCAGCGTGAAAAACGTGCCGACGACGCCCGCGTCGGACAGCAGCTTCAAAATACGATCCGTACTCGGCTCGACACGCCGTTCGAGCCCGTCCCAATCATTGCGTGAAATGCAGCCGGCGAACGCCTGCACCTGAAACCAATCCTCGACGTCGATCGTCATCGCGTTCGCGCGCGGGGCCATATCTCGCATCAATGGCGCGTACGGCGAACGCGCAAAAGTTTTTTGCTTCTTGTTTTCAAGAAAGAAGACCTTCCTTAAAACCGTTTCGTCACGCTCACCGTCACCGTATTGGTATTGCGGTTGAAATCGTCGAACTGCTCACCCTCCACGAAATACGTCCCCGCATAGGTCAACGCCCCGCTGAGGCTGGCGCTAAAAAATTTTGTCAACCGCGCCGACACCAGCACGGCCGCGGACTTGTCCGCAATCACCGCCGCATTGGTGGAACTCGTATACCCGGCATACAGATTGCTCGACAGGTCCGGCTGCAAATCATGCTGCCAATCCACCGCGCCCGTGTAGGTGGTCGACGAAGTGCCGGCCAGCAGCCCAAATTCCGTCAATGCCGCATTCCCCAGGCCGATCCGCTCCAGCACGCTGGTCGGCAAGCCATACGGATTGCCAACGATCGTGCTGCGCTGCCAATAGAACGACGCTGTCAATATATCCCGATCACCCACATACGCCGCCGTCGCATCCAGCCGGCGATACCGGCTCAGCGCCTGGTTGCCCGCGAACAGCCCCGTGGTCCCCAGCAACGGTGCCGCCACCACGCCCGACGCCAATACCCCGCTCGGATCAAGATTACCCGCCAGCAACAAATCCTGCTGGTCCTGGTCGTAACTCGCAATCGCCTCGGAATAGCCGCCAAACACGCGAATATGCGGCGTGACCTGCCACGATCCATACACGTACGGCGAGCCGAACCCGTCAATATAACGATATTCCGCGGTTAGACTGCTGTTCCGGCTCGGCGTCAGCCGCACGCCGGCCGCCCCGACGGGCCCGACATAGCGAAACCCGCCTTGCGGATAATCGGCATCCTCGAACCCGATCTGGCCCAGCAGCGACACGTAACGGTTCAGTGCGTAGCTCGCATCGTCGGTCACCAGCACGCGCCGCCCGTCGCGCAATTCGCCGGACCCGTCATAGAACGACGCATCCACGCCGATCCGGTCCTGCAAGCGCTGGAAATCCTCGCCGGTGGTGAAACTCGCAAACGCGCGCCGCGTCGCCAGCCACGAACTGCCATAATCATACGATGTCGCAATCGGCACCACGTCGCCCGGCGTGTTCAGATAATTCGGCGCGTCCACCGCCGAATACAAATACCCCACGCCGGCCTGCAATGTGCCGGTGCCGCCGAATGTATGGGAAATATACGGGCTGGCCGAAACGCTGCTTACCGTCTCGCGTTCATTTGGCGCCAGCGAGACCGCGTTGAAGAAGCCCAGGCCGCCGAACACCGGCTGCTGCGCCACTGCGCCGCGCACATCGAAATACAGCCAATCCGGCAGCAACGTCGCCAGCACATCGCCGTTCGCGTTCTGCCTGATTTGCGAAAAACTGCCATTCTCGGCGAAGATCTCGCCGATCGGCGCGTAATGCAGCGTCACCTGCAGCCGCTCGGTATCGCCGAGCAGCGTAATGTCCGGCTCGATCAGCGTGACGAAATCCGAGCCCGCCCGGTCATTGACGAACGCGCCCGAGCCGGCCGCGAGCCCGGCATTGTCGGTCCATTCTTCGGCCACCGTCAAAATCGGAATGATCTGCCAGCCGGACCCGAGACGATCGGCCGGCACCGGCGGCCGCGTGTCGCCGAATGCATCGAGCAACTGCGCGCGAATATCGCCCGCCGAAGGGTCCGTGCCCAGCGTCGGCAGCACCGTGTCGGCAAACGCCGGCGGCGGCGGCGGCGGATTGATGTCGGCCGGCGACGGCTCCGCGACCGAAACGGGCGCAACGGCCGGTGCAGCGCCATCCGCATAAGCCGCATTGGAGGCCGCCGCGTCCGCATACAAGGCCTTCTGGTCATCGATCGGCTCAGCCCATTGCGCCGCGGCGGCAACCGGCAGCAGCGTGACGCCAACCGACACACAGATGGCCGCATGCCGCGTCGCGCGCACCATCTAGCTCGGCCCCCCGCCGGTGGGCGCCGGCGGCGGCGCATTCGGCCGCGCGTAATAATCGCCGTAATAACTATACGACCCGAACGACGAGCGCTGCCGGCCGGATACCTTGTTGAGCATCAACATCACCTTGTTGGCGCCCTTGATCAATTCGAGCGCCGCCTCCAGCTCCGGCCGCTGCGTGCGGCTCGCCTCCACGATCATCACAATCTGCCCGACCGACGGCGCCAGCACACTAGGATCGGAGGTGGAAAGCAACGGACCCGCATCGAACACCAGCGTGCAATCCGGCATCGCAATGGACAACTGATCCACCACCTCCATCAAGGGCCGCCGCCGCGCTTCGAAATCGGCAAACGCCGGCGGAATGCCGATCGGGAGGATCGACAATCCCGGCACCGGCGTCGCCACCGCCAGATCAGCCGGCCGGATTTGCGGATCCGCCGCCAGGTCGAACAACCCCGGCACCATGCGCAACCCCACCAGCTCCGAAAGCGACCCCGGCTTCAAATCCGCGTCGATCAACACCACCGGCCGCGCCGCCGTCTGCGCCAGCGCTGCCGACAGGTTCAACGACGAAAAACTCTTGCCCTCGGCCGGCTTCGTGCTGGTCACCAAAAGCGTGTTGGCGTTCTTCTCGCCGGCCTGAAGAGTCGTCTTGATCGCGCCATTCAACCGGCTCGCGCAAATCCGGAACTCGTCCCCCAGCCGCGTGCGCCCCTCATCCTCAATGATCAGTCCCGCCTGCGCCATCTGCGCGAGACTCCGCGCCGCAGGCCGCGTCTGCGCCGTCGGGCGATCGTAGGTTGTGGGGCTGTCCATTACCGGGTTGGCACGCGAAAGCAGGAAAGGAAGGCGGGGGGTGACGTGCGAATGCACGCTGCGCGTGACGTGCGAAGGCACGCTGCGCGTGACGGGGTCGAGCGGCGGAGCCCCCGCCTGCCTTCCTGCCTTGTCACGCCGGCCCCGCAAAGCGCAGCAGCACACCGCCGAGCGCCAGCAGCAGCAGCGCGAACGCGCCGCCGTAGGCGCCGGCTTGTTTGATGCGATCCATGATTGTTGGGGGCAGGGCCGCGAGCGACACGCTGCCGATCACCGGCATCCCCAGCGTCCGCAGATCCACCACCGTGTGGAATGATTGATCCAGCGCCAGCATGGCGGCGATCAGGCCGCCGCCGGCGCCGAGCGCCAGCACCAGCACGCCGATGGCGAGCAGGCCGCGATCGGGTGCGACGGGCACGCGCGGCACGGTGGGCGGGTCGAGAATCACCAATTTTATATTGCTCGTCTTTTTTTGTGCCGCATCCGAAATACGCATGCCTTCGCGCCGGCTGACCAGCTCGTCGTAATTCTTGCGCACCACATCATAGTCGCGGTTCAGGTTGGTGTATTGCGCCTCCAGCTCCGGCACGCCGCGCGCGATTTTCTCCAGCCGGTCGCGTTCGGCGCGCGCATCCTGCACCTGGCGTTGCAGGCTGGCGATCTCGCTTTCCGTCTGCACCAGTTGCAGCCGGAACGCCTGATACACCGGGTTCGGAATGACGCGGCTGCGTCCGCCCGCATCGCCGTCGCCGCCGGATTTGCGCAATTGCGCCACCAGCCGCTCCTGGCTGATCACTTCGGGATAGGCCTCGGTATAGACCTGCCGCAGCTCACGCAGCCGATCCTCCGCGGCGCGCAGTTCCGCATTGCCGCCGCCGCGATAACCATCAGTGTCGGCGCCGAGCGTGGCGGGTGTGATCGCAAGCTGGCCGGTGATCAGCCCGCGCCGCGTGCGCGCATCCTCCAGCCGTCCGGTCAGGCTTTGCACATCGGCGCGCGCCTGCTCCAGCCGGTTGCTGCCGCCGCCGTCGCCGGGCAGCAGGTCGATATATTTCTTGCGGAACACGGCGCGTTTCAGTTCGGCGGCGCGCAATTGCTGTTCATATTGCGCGATTTGCCCGTCGATGAACGTGGTTGCGCGGTCGATCTGCTCGCGATTATCGCCGGCCCGGTTCTCGATGAAGCTGGCCAGCATCGCCTGCACCACGTCGGACGCCAATTGCCGGTTCGGGTCACGCAGCGTGATCGAGAAGATATTCCGCGTCTGCGCCACAACTTTGATACGTAAACCGAGATTTTCCACCAGCCGTTCCGTTTCATAAGGCGTGGTGGCCTGCAACTGCAGGTCGGTCTTGGCGATGATGCGCTCCAGGTTGGGTCGCGACAGCAACATGTGCTGCAACAGATCGAGTTCGTCCTGCAGCGAGCTCTCAACCGCAATGCCGCGCAGCAGCGGCGTCAGAAACGCGTCCGCATCGATGAACACGCGCGCATTCGCCTCATACTGGTTCGGCAGCATGGCGACGGTAATCCAGCCGGTGACACAGACCAGCCACGCGGCCAACATGGCCCACCAGCGCCGGCGCCACGCCAGCGCGCCGTATCGGCTCAGCAGGTCGCGAAGCGCTTCCACCGACTTACCCTAGAACCAGCTCTGCGGAATAATCAATGTATCGCCGGGCCGCATGGTCACGTTTTGCCGCAGATCGCCATCCTTCAGCAAATCCGAAATCCGCACCGGAATGCGCGTATCGGTGCCATTGCTGCGCCGCAGGATGAAGGCGCTGTTGCCGGCGGCGAATTTCGTGAGCCCCTTCGCCGCGATCATCACGTCGAGCAGCGTCATGTTGGCGCGATAGGGCACATTCTGCGCCTCCGCTGCGGCGCCGACGACGCGAATTTGCCGATCCGGTGAGCCCTGAAAACCACGCACCATCACGGTGACGTTCGGTGTCTGCACGTATTTTTTGAGGCGCGCTTCGATTTCGTGTCCTAATTGCGCCGTCGTTTTGCCGGCCGCGACGACATCAGGCACCAGCGGCACGGAAATCCGGCCATCCGGCCGCACCGGCAGATCGGTCACCGACAATGGCGGCGCCTGATAGACGGATATGCTCAATATGTCGCCTGGCCCGATGACGTATTCGCTTTGCGTCTCGGCCACCGGGGCCGGCGCGGCCGCAACCGGCGGCGGCGCGTCGCAGGCCGCGAGCAGAACGACGGGCACGCTGAACACAGCACGCGTCAGGTGATGAAGGCGCCGGCGCGAAAGTTTTTTGCTTCTTTTTTTCAAAAAAGAACTTCTTCCTTCCTGCGCTGAAATATGAGCAATCACCAAGTCTCTTTGTTCCGGGCCAGCGGCCATCACGTGAGAACCTCGCACTAAACCCCTGAACCAGCACAATCAAGCCGCGACGCACCGATCCGCCAGGCCGCACATCCCGGAACATCTGCCTTTGCTGAACCTGCTCACCTTCTCAACATTATATCCGAACCAGGCTGCCCCCACCCAAGGCGTGTTTGTGGAAAATCGCCTGCGTGCCCTGCTCGCCACGCACGAAGCGCGGTCGCTCGTGCTTGCCCCGGTGCCCTATTTCCCCAGCAGCAACCCACGTTTCGGCCGCTGGGCCCGTCACGCCGCCGCACCCCACGCAGAAACCCGCTTCGGAATCGAGGTGCTGCATCCGCGCTGGGCCACCCTTCCGCGCATCGGCATGAATATCGCACCGGCGCTGCTCTACGCCGCCGCGGCCCGGACGCTCGCCCGCCTGCACCAGGCCGGCCGCCGCTTCGACCTGATCGATGCGCACTATCTCTACCCGGACGGCGTCGCCGCGATGTGGCTCGGCCGCCGCTTTGCGATCCCGGTCGTGCTGACCGCCCGCGGCTCCGATCTTACGCAACTGCCGGACCATGTCGTGCCGCGCGCGTTGATCCGCCGCGCCAGCGCGCAGGCCGGCGCGCTGATCGCGGTCAGCGCCGGCCTCCGCGACGCCTGGGTCGAACTCGGCACCTCGCCGGAGCGGATCACGGTGTTGCGGAACGGCGTCGACCTCATGCTGTTCGCGCCCGCCGATCGGGCCGCCGCGCGCGCCGCCGTGCAGCTCGACGGCCCCACGCTGCTCTCCGTCGGCGCGCTGATCCCGCGCAAGGGGCACGACCTGACCATCGCGGCACTCGCCCACTTGCCTGGCTGGACGCTGCTGATCGCCGGCGACGGCCCGGAGCACGCCGCGTTGACCGCGCTCGCGGCGCGGCTGGGCCTGTCCGCCCGCGTGCGCCTGCTGGGCGCCCGGCCGCACGCCGACCTGCCGGCGTTGTACAGCGCCGCCGACATCAGTGTGCTGTCCAGCGCCCGCGAGGGTTTCGCCAACGTGCTGCTCGAATCCATGGCCTGCGGCACGCCGGTCGTCGCGAGCCCGATCCGCGGAAACGAAGAAGCGGTGCAAGGCCCGGCCGCCGGCCGCCTGGCCGCCGCCCGCACGCCCGCCGCCATCGCCGCCGCCGTGCTGGACCTCCACGCCCACGCGCCAGGGCGCGACGCCACCCGCGCCTATGCCGCCCGCTTCAGTTGGGACGACGTGAGCCAGGGCCAGCTCGCCATCTTCCGTGCGCTGCTCGCCGCGCGGCCCGGCGCCGCATGACCGGCCGCGACACAGGTACGGTCACGCTGCTGCTGCGCGTCCCGCCGACGTTGCGGCTGCTCGAGCTGACGCTGGACAGCGTGCTCGGCCAGACGGTCGCCGATTTCACCCTGCTGATCGCCCGCGACGCGCTCAATGCGGATGGTGCCGCGCTGGTGGCACGCTACAACGATCCCCGCTTTATCATCACGGAATCCCCGGCAGCCGCCGCCTTCAACGGCGTCGCATTCGCCGAAATCCCGCCGGGCGCGGTTCTGTTGCCGACCTGGCTGGCACATCTGACCGCCACGTTATCCGCTGCACCTGCCGCCAGCGTCGCGCTGTGCCGCTGCACGCTGTTCGACGGCACCACACTCAGCCCCGGCCCCACGCTCCCGGCCGGCGCCCTGTGGCGCAGCGCATATCTGCGCGCGGCAAATGCCGATCCGGCGGACACGGCATCCCTGGTTGCCGGCGCGACCGCATGCGGCGCCGCGACCACTCACCCCGCGCGCCTGCTGATCCTGCGCACGCCGGGTCCGCCGCCGCCCTACCAACGCCGGCTGCCGACGCAAATTTGCGGCCGCACCTACCTGCCCGCCGCAATCGAAGCCGAGCGCCCGCCCACGCTGCATGTCGTCGTTGACACCGAGGCCGAGTTCGACTGGCACGCCCCGTTCACGCCCGACCTGTCCGCGGTCAGCGCGCTGCACGCGCTCCCGAGCGCGCAACTCATCTTCGACCGCTACGGCCTGCGCCCCGTCTATCTGATCGACTACCCGGTGGCGTCCCAGCCGGAGGGCGTCGCCGCCATTCGCGCCATCACCGGGCGAGGTGCGGCCGCACTCGGCGCGCATCTGCACCCCTGGACCACCCCCCCGCTCGACACGCCAATCGACCGGCGCCTCAGCTTTCCCGGCAACCTGCCCGAAGCCGCCGAGGCCGCCAAGCTCGATGCGCTCCTGGCCATGATCGCACAGAATTTCGGCGTCCCGCCCGTCTTCTACAAAGCCGGCCGCTACGGCATCGGCCCCAACACCGCCGGCCTGATCGCCGCCCGCGGCGCAAAAATCGATTTTTCATTGCTGCCTGAAACCGACCTGCGCGACGTGCACGGTCCCGATTTCCGCATGGTCAACGCCATCCCCTACCAGGTCGCCGGCCTCGATCTGCTGTCGATACCAATGACGCGCGCCGATGTCGGCCCCCTATCGCGCTGGTGGCGCCTGCGCGGCTGGCTCGACACCCAAACCGCCGGCCTGCTGCATGTGCGGGCGTTCCTCGCCCGTGCCGGTCTGCTGGAACGCCTGACGCTCACGCCCGAAGGCGTCGACGCCCGCCTGCAAATCGTCCTGCTGCAAACCCTGCTGCGCCGCGGCCATCGGCTGTTCGTGCTGCATTTCCACAGCCCTTCGCTGGCCGCCGGCCACACGCCCTATGTCCGCACCGAATCCGACCGCGCCGCATTTCTGTCCCGTATCGACGCGGTGTGCCGCTGGTTCTTTGAGGAACTGGGCGGCGTGCCGGGGCGGCCTTGGGACTTGTTGCCCACAGAAGAAAGAGGAAGACGGGAGGAACGCCCTCTTTGTTAAACAGCCAAATCGCAGGGTGGACTTCAGCCCACCGATTTCGCGCCTGCAAGCATCTGGATCAAAACCAAACATCCCGCCGCCAGCAACAACGAAATTCAACCACGAAGGCACGAAGCACACAAAGAATTTCACGAAGCGGCTACACCGTAAATTTAGTCTTCGTGTCGTAGTGGTTATTTTCCAGGCCTGCATTGAAATTTCTGCATGGAAACGATACCGATGCGGCTCGCAATGATGGGAGAGAGTTCGGAGTCAATGCCCGTTTGTAAAATACTCAAAAAAGAACAGATCTCGCCTGCGGCCAAGCCCGCTGTTCCCCCCGCATCCGCTCATATAACGCCGCCGCGCGCAGCACGCCCAGATCATCAAACCGCCGCCCCACAATCTGCACCCCGATCGGCAACCCGTCCCGCGTATAGCCGCAATTGATCGACGCCGCCGGCTGCTCCGTCATATTGAACGGCACCGTAAAGCCGATATGCGCAAACGGATTGCGCACATCGTTTGTCGGGCACGGCAGCGCCGCTGCGAATGCCGCCACCGGCGCCGTCGGCGACAGCAGAAAATCGAAGCCCCGCATGGTTTTGTTGCCAAGATCGCGCATGCGCATGATCGCATCGAACCCGTCATATACCTGCGCGCCGGAGGCGCCCGCAGCCCCCTCCGCCCACGCCCGGATAAATGGCAGAATCAACCCACGCCGCGCGTCCGGCAACAATTCGATCTGCGCCTGAAACCGCGTGCGCCAGAACATATCCAGCGCGTCCAGCATCGCCTGCGTCAGAAACGGCGTGACCGGTTCCACGATCGCGCCCGCATCCTCGAACAACCGCGCCGCCGCATGCACGGCCTGCGCAATCTGCGGATCAACCGCCAGCCCGCACCCCGCCGCCATCATCAACCCGATGCGCTTCCCACGCGCCACAAATTCCAGATCGTCCCACGCGATATCCTGCCACGGCAGGCTCATGTAATCGGCCCCATCCGGCCGGCTCAGCACGCGCATCAGCAGCGCCGAATCGGCCACCGTCCGCGTCATCGGCCCCGCCACGCGCCCGACATAAGGCGGATCGATCGGCACCCGCCCGAAACTCGGCTTCAGCGCGAAAATCCCGCACCACCCGGCCGGCAACCGCACCGATCCGCCAATATCCGTGCCGACATGCAACGGCCCCAGCCCCGCCGCCGCCGCCGCCGCCGCCCCACCGCTCGACCCGCCGGCCGTGCGCGTCGTATCCCAAGGGTTGCGCCCGAGCGGATGAAAACTGGAAAGCCCGGACGACAACATGCCGTAATCCGGCATCGTCGTCTTGGCGAAGATGATCCCGCCCGCCTCCCGCACCCGCGCCGCCGGCGGCGCATCCGCCGCCGCCGGCGTCATGTCGGACGCTGCCGTCCCCACCGGCACCGCCGCGCCCCGCGTCGCAATCAGGTCCTTGATCGTGACCGGCACGCCATCCAGCGGCCCCAGCGTTTCCCCCCGATGCCACCGCTGCGCCGCCGCCGCCGCCGCCGCCAGCGCGCCGACCGGGTCGACCGCGAACAGCGCCCCCAAACCCGGCTCCCACGCCGCGGCCCGATCGAGAACCGCCCGCATCGCCTCCACCGGCGAAGCGCGCCCAGACGCATATGCGTCCAAAAGCTGAAGTGCCGTGCAGTCCGCCAGGTTAGTCGCTGCCATGGCGCCGCGTGTGGATCAGAAAAGCAGAAGAACTTCTTTTTTGAAAAAAAGAAGCAAAAAACTTTTGTCTGTCGGGTTCCGCGCTGGCGATCGCCATACGGTTCTTCTTAAGCGCCGATCGGCTCAACATAATTTTTTGATTCTTTTCTTAGAAAAGAACATTTTTCTTGCGCTGGCTGGGGCGGGAGGATTCGAACCTCCGCATGGCGGAATCAAAATCCGCTGCCTTACCGCTTGGCGACGCCCCAACGCGCGCCCCGTGTAGAGCAAATCGCGCCCAACTGGAAACCCACGCGCCGCCACAGCGTGCATCAATCCGGAATCGGCGCCGGCCCACCGCCCCAGTGCCACCAGCCTGGCCGCGCGCACGCAGCGGCACCTGCCGCGGCCACGTCCGCGGTCTCATACAGCGCGAAACACGTGGCGCCGGACCCGCTCATGCGCGCCAGCAGGCAGCCTGGCGTCGCGCGCAACGCGGCAAGCACGTCCGCGATCGCCGGACACAGCGCAATGGCTGGCGTTTCAAGATCATTGCGCAGCGCCGCAAGGTCCGTCGCCATCGCGGCCGCGTGCGCCCACCTGTCAGGCAGCGCCGCCGGCGCCGAATACGCGCCCACCAACGCCCGAAACACGTCGGCCGTCGCTACCGCCACGCCCGGATTGACCAGCGCGATGCCGAACGCCGGCAACGCCGGCGCCGGCGCGAGCACGTCGCCGATCCCACTCATCCGGCACGGCACCGACGCGAGACACGCCGGCACATCCGCGCCCAGCGACAACGCAAGCGCCGCAGGCGCCCGCGTGCATCCCCACACTCTTGCCAGCAGCCGCAGCGCCGCCGCCGCATCCGCCGACCCGCCGCCAATGCCCGATGCCACCGGCAAATGCTTCTCGAGCGTCATCCGCGCGCCACGTGCCGGATCCAACGCTCGCGCCGCCCGCAGCACCAGATTATCCGCCTCCGCCGCCAGAACGCCGCCGAACGGACCGCAAAACGCTAGCGACACGCCATCGTCAGCCGCCGCATGCAACCGATCCGCCGCACCGGCGAACACCACCAGGCTATCCAGCATGTGATAGCCGTCCGGGCGCCGGCCCAGCACGTGCAGATGCAGATTTACCTTGGCCCAGGCGTATTCAGAAACAGACAAGGGAGGTCTTCTTTTTTGAAAAAAAGAAGCAAAAACTTTTGCTTCCACGCCCTCATCACCTGGCGCGGTGTTGAGGATCGAGTTTGCTGCCGGCCTCAACGACGATCGGAAGGCGCGTACTACGGAAGGGGTCGGGGAACCGGCCTCACCTCAGGAATTCGAAGGACGTCTCATCTCACTGGCCAAGGATATGCCGGCGCCGCGCGCGCATTTCAAGCGTCGCCGCAAGACCCCTTAAGGCCCGACCCCGATGCTTTTCAGCCGCGCCTCGATCCGCGCCGCATCGTCCGGGTCGGGGTTCAACACCAGCGCACGCCGCCACTGATCCTCGGCCTCCAGGTGACGCCCCGCTTCCCAATACGCGTCGCCCAGATGTCCGGTGATGGTCGGATCGTTCGGCGCCAGTTCGGCCGCCTGCTGCAGCAACTGCACCGCGCGATGCACGTCGCCCTGGCGCAGCATCACCCAGCCGAGACTATCCACGATCGCGCCGTCATTCGGCCGCTGGTCCAGCGCGCGCTGAATCATCGCCCGCGCCTCGGGCAGATTGTGATTCTGCTCGGTCCAGGAAAAGCCAAGGAAATTCAGCACCGCCGGCTGGTCCGGCGACAATTTCAGCGCCGCGCGCATGTCGGACTCCGCGCGCGGCCAGTCATGCACGCGCTCGTACGACGCGCCACGCGCATAGAACAACGACCAGTCCGACTGCGTGGGGCTCTTCAGCCGGGCGATCGCGCCGGAATAGGCCGCGACCGCATCGCCATATTTCCTGTCCTGCGCGTAGATGTCGCCCAGACGCGCCAGCGGCTCGGATTGGTCGGGGTACGATTTGGTCAGCGCGCGCAACTGGGTTTCCGCCAGCGCCGATTGGCCGATGCGCATTTCGAACGCCGCAAGATGCAGTGCCACGACGCCGGCCAGCGGATCCTGCGGACTGACCGCGCGCAGCGCCGTGGCCGCCTCGGCGTAATGATGATCGCTGGCGGCGAGGTCCGCGGCAACCAGATGCGCCTCGGTCAAATTCGGGTCCATCATCAGCGCGAGCTGGATCAGCATCGGCGCCACATCCGCCTGGTTTTCCTGCCGCATCGCGCCGGCCATGCCGGCATAGGCCTCGGCAACGCCCTGGCGCGGATCGGTGATCGGCGGCCGCTCCATATGCTCCAGCAGACCAGGCACCGCGAGTGCGATGTCCGATCCATTCCGGTTCAGCGCCAGGATCGTCTCGCGCGCTTGCTGCTTGTGACCACTGCGCGCCTGCCAGCTCGCCAGCACCTGTGCCAGGCGGACATTCGGCTCCGACAATTCCTTCGTCAGCGCGCCATACAGCCGGTCCGCCAGGCCGTCGCGATGTGCCACATCGGCGATCAAGGCGGCGTGCAGCAGGTAGAACGCCGCCAGGTGCCCGCCATTCATGGCGGTCTGCAGCGTATCGAGCGCGCGGTCGGTATAGCCTTGCGCTTGCTGCGACCAGGCCAGCAGCAGCGGCCTTATCCCGTCCAGCACGGCATCATGCGGCAGTTCGGCATAGGCGACCTCGGCGTGCACCCAGTCGCCACGGCGGGCGGCCGCGTCGGCCAGCAGCAATTGCGCGATCGCGTTTTCCGGCAGTTTCGGCGCCAGGATTTCGGCTTCGTGGCGTCCCGCCATCAGGCTGAGCGCGAACGCGTCCTTTTGCAGCGCCGGGTTGGCCGGATCGGCGCCGAGCGCCAGCAGCATCTGGCTCGCCGCAAGGTCGATATCGCCTTGGCTCGCCGCGAACTGCCCGGTCAGATACGCGGCATAGTCCGCAGCGCCGGCGCGCGTGGCAAACAGGGCAAGACAGGCAGCAACCGCAAGAGTTCTCATAGCGATAGACTAGTGCCACCTGACGGAAGAAACACCAGCCTGCACGCCACCACAGGGCAAAAGTTTTTTGTTTCTTTTTTTCAAGAAAGAAGGCCTTCTTTTTTGAAAAAAAGAAGCAAAAAACTTTTGCCAGTTAGGGTACGCTTTGCGGCTACCAGCGGCGGCGCAGGTCCAGCAGATGCGCTGCCAGCGACAAGGTCAAGGGCGTCAGCACGAACGCCGGGCCTAGGCCCTCGGCGGCGGCGGTCCAGGACCCAGTCAGGCCGATCGCGGCGAGCACCGTCGGATAGATGCGCGCCTGCCGCGCGCGCGGCTGAGTCAGCAGAAACGCGGCCTCCACCAGGCTGATCACCATGATCGCGGCCGGCAGCACGCCTAGGCGGCCAGCCGCGCCAACAACCGCGCGTGCGCGCGCGTGCCGTGATCCAGGCACCGCACCTCGAACTTCTCGTTCGGGCTGTGCACCTGGTCGTCATCCAGCCCGAACCCCATCAGCAGCGTGTCGAGCCCCAGGATCGAGTGCAGCGCCTCCACCACCGGGATCGAACCGCCGCAGCCGATCAGCACCGGCGCGCGCCCATATTCGTCCTGCAACGCGGCGCGCGCGGCGCCGACCAGCGCGTTGTCGAGCGGCACCTCGATCGCCGGGTCGGCGCTGAATTTCTTCACCGTCACGCGGGCATCCGCCGGCGTGCGCGCCGCAACGAACGCCTCGAACGCGGCGAACACGCGCTCCGGGTCCTGCCCCGGCACCAGCCGGAACGACACCTTGGCGCCGGCCTCGGCGGCAATCACGGTTTTTGGCCCATCCCCGGCATAGCCGCCCCAGATCCCGTTAATGTCGGCGGTCGGCCGCGCCCACAGCCGGTGCAACCCGGGCAAACCACGCTCGCCCACCGGCACCCCGAGGCCGATGCCGCCGAGGAACGCTGTTTCGTCGAACCCAAGGCCCTCCCATTGGCCCGCCTCCACCGCCGAAAGCGGCGCCACACCGTCATAAAATCCGTCCAGCATCACACGGCCATCGTCGTCATGCAGTCCGCCGAGCATACGCGTCAGCGCATTGATCGGGTTCAGCGCCGACCCGCCATAAATGCCGGAATGCAGATCGCGCCGGGCCGCCTGCAGCGTCACTTCGGTGTAGACAATGCCGCGCAGCCGCGTGGTGATCGCCGGCGTGTCGATGTCCCACATGCCGGTGTCGGAAATCACCGCGGCGTCGGCACGCAGCGCGTCCTTGTGCGCATGCAGGAACGGCAACAGGTTCGCGGTGCCGACCTCCTCCTCGCCCTCCAGCAGCACCGTAATGCGGCACGGCACGCCGCCGGCCACGTCGTGCCAGGCACGGAACGCCTCCAGCCACATCGCGACCTGCCCTTTATCGTCCACCGCCCCGCGCGCGACCACGCGTTTGCCATGCGGCCCATCCACGAGCGTCGGCTCGAACGCCGGGCTGGTCCACAATTCCAGCGGCTCCGGCGGCTGCACATCGTAATGGCCGTAATAAAGCAGATGCGGCCCGGCGCCGCTGCCAGGGTGATCGGCGACCACCACCGGATGCCCGTTGGTCTCCAGGATCCGCGCCGTGAAGCCGGAGCCGCGCAAATGGTCGGCGGCCCACGCGGCCGCGCGCCGGCAATCCCCGGCATGCGCGGGCTGCGCGCTGATACTGGGAATACGCAGGAAGTCGAACAGCCGGCCGTGCGCGGGCGCGCGGGTGGCATCGATATGGGCCAGCACGAGGTCCAGAACGGGCGCTTGGTGTGTCATGCCCCCATCATGCAAAACAAGCGGCCCAGATGCCAAGGGGCGGCGTCAGGGGCGGCGTCAGGACGCGGCCTTGTTCCGCTCACATGCGCCGCCCTAGGGTGCCCACCCAAACCGCACCCACGGAGCCCGCATGTCCGCCCTCGACGCCCTGAAAGCCCAGGTCGGCACCGAAGTCAGCCTGTCCGACTGGCTGACCATCGATCAGCATAAGATCGATCAGTTTGCGGACGTGACCGGCGACCATCAATGGATCCACATCGATCGCGAGCGCGCCGCGTCCGGTCCGTTCGGCGGCACCATCGCGCATGGGTTCCTCACCTTGTCGCTGCTGCCGGTGCTGAGCGGCCAGCGCTGGCTGCAACTGCCCGGCGTGATCGGCGCGCTCAATTACGGCCTCGACCGCGTGCGCTTCCTCACGCCCGTGAAAGCCGGCGCGCGGATCCGCAACCGCGTGAAATTGATGTCGCTGGAGGATCGCGGCCCCGGCCGCACTTTGATCACCAACGAATGCACCTTCGAAATCGACGGCGCGCCCAAGCCCGCACTGATCGCGACCACGCTGGTGCTCGTGCTCTCGGCATCCTGATACCAGCCCGCGTCGTCATTGCGAGCCGCCCCTTGGCGGCGCAGCAAGCCAGGGGTCCAGGGCAGATCTCTGGTTCTTTAATGCGGATTCGGATCGTCGCCAAAGCGGCATGTACGCCGCCGCACTTATCCGTAGGTGACGAAGGAAATCACGTTACCGTCCGGATCGCGCACATGGAAATCCGTGCCGCCCCAATCTTGCCGGGTCGGCGCTTGCGCAAACGCGGCACCGCGCGCCTGGAATTCGGCGAACAGCGCATGCACATCCGAGACCTCGATGCTCGCCAGGATCAACGACACCTCCCGCGCCGCGAGCTCCACGAAATTCGGCTGGCGCACAAAGCGCAGATGCAGGCACACGCCGCCGCGCGACACCGCACCGTAAAACGGCGTCGTGCCGTACAGGAAATCGATCGTAAACCCCAACGTGTCGCGGTAGAACGCGGCACTCGCCGGCACGTCCCGTACGAACAGGATCGGGACCGCGGACGTCAGAGCTACGTCATCCATCGACCCCCCCCACCAGAGACGTATGCAAAACCGGGTCGCGTTGAGTTTGACAAACCCAGGCGCCACCGGTGCAGCGTGCGCCATTGCGCGCCGTGGCGCGCAATGAGGGGAGGGTCCACGTCCTCGCGAGGCCGTCTACGTCAACCCGTCCTGAATAACTTCAATGGCCGGGAAAGAACAGAAAGGAAGTATGAAATCGCAGATACATGCCAAAGCGCGCTAATGCCGCGGCGCTTTCCGCTTTCCGCCGGCGGTCTTCGTTACCATGTCCACCGACCAGGCGCGGGGCGCGCGATTGCGCTTGACGATCTTCGCCCAGAATGTCTGGTAATAATACACATACATGCCGACCCAGATCAGCAGCGCGACGCTGCCCTCCAGCAGAAACTGGTGCGCGCGGACCCAAAGCAAGAATATCGCCATGCCGAAGACCCTCCAGACCCTGTGATGCCCGCGCGCCGCCCTTTGGGTCAAGCAAGATGGCGCATAGGGGCCGATCCGGCCCCCGTCCAAGCCAATCGCACGCGGCCAATTGCGGCCGGCCAAAAACCTGTCTAGGGTCCCAAGGCAGCGACTACCCCAGCCACTGTCCTTACAGGACGGGTAAACGCAGGACTGGGGACCGCGCAGGGAGAAGACGCGTCATGACTCAAGGCGTGGTTAAGTGGTTTAACCCGACTAAAGGTTACGGTTTCATTGCGCCAGAGACCGGCGGCAAGGATGTGTTCGTTCACATCAGCGCCGTCCAGAAGGCCGGTTTGCGTAACCTCAATGAAGGGCAGCGCCTCGGTTTCGAGATCGAGCAGCAGCAGAACGGCCGCGCCGCGGCGGTAAACCTGCAGCGGACGGAATGACGCCGGCCGCCTGAAGTCCCGGCGCGCCGCGGTTGCCATGGCGGTGATCCTGCGGCACGGGTGCGGTGGAAACTCGAAAGTGCGCCGTTGACCCGCCTGGATGCAGACGCCGTGCGCAGCGCCTACCGCCGGCAGGCCGCGTTCTACGACCAGGCGTTCGGCGCGGTGTCGGCGGTGGCGCGGCGGCGCGCTGTCGCCGCCGTGAACGCGCTGCCGGGCACCGACGTGCTGGAGGTTGGCGTCGGCACGGGGCTGGCGTTGCCGCGCTATGCGCCCGGCAAACGCATTACCGGCATCGACCTGTCGCCGGACATGCTGGCGCGCGCGAGCGCACGCGTGGCGGCGCGTGGCCTGACGAATGTCGAGGCGTTGTTGCAGCTCGACGCGGAAGATACCGGCTTGCCGGACGCCAGCTTCGACATCGCGGTTGCCATGTTCGTCGCCAGCGTGGTGCCCAATCCGCGCCGCTTGCTCGCGGAGTTGCGGCGCCTGGTGCGCCCGGACGGATTCATCCTGTTCATCAATCATTTCTCCGCTGCACGCGGCCCGCGGCTCGCCGCCGAACGTGCGCTGCGCCCATTCGCGCAGACCTTGGGCTGGCATCCCGATTTCCCGATCGAGGCGCTGCTGCAAGCGTCGGAAATAGCGACCGCGACGATGACACCAATGCCGCCGTTCGGCCTGTTCACGCTGGTCCAGCTTCCGGCGGCGCAGGACCTATGAGCGCAATCAAGAGAGATTACGCAGTTCGTGGCTTTCTCTTCCTTGGTGTGACTGGTGTTGAAATCTTACGTCCCTCACCGCTTTGGCAGGGCGGGCTGGACGGGCCGGCGCCAACATATTTTGTAACAAAAACGAAATCGACGTCTTTCACAACAAACCAAACACATTCCGCAAAAAACCTGGCGTCAGCGCCGACAGCGGGTTCACGCTGATCGTCGGATCAGCCAGCTTGCCGTGCACCGAATAGCGCGCGGCGAACACGCCGCTGCCGGCCTCCGGGCTGAATAATTTGCCGACCAGCGGAATGTCGCCGAGCAGGTGATTGAAGAAATAGGCCGGCACGATCGTCCCGGTGACGTCGGCGCTGTGATGCGCCAGGTCGATATCGCCCTGCGCGGTCAGGCCGAGCGAGGCCGAGAAGGCGCGCGCGGTGGCCAGATGCAGCACGCGCTGCTGCCAGCGGAATTTTGCCTCGGCTTTCTGGAAGCCCATGCCCGGCCCGCGCAGCAGATCGACCGCGCCGTAGAGCGTCATCGCTTTCAGCAGCCGGCCGATCGCCGGCGCGTCCAGCAGCCGGAAACTGTCCAGCGCCGCGCTGCCGGCGAGCGGCGCGTGCGGCGCGGTGTCATCGAAATTGGCATCGATGCGCAGATGGCCGCCGCGGATATTGTTCGCGACGCCGGCGGCGAGCAGCACCGCGCCGGCATCGGCGGCGTTCACGGTCAGCGCCCGGCCGCCTGGCCGCCGTTCGATCGTGGCGCGCACTTGCGAGGCCGGTCCCGCCGTGAGGTCGAGATGGGTCATATGCAGCCCATCGCTCTCCGCCTTTGCCACCACCGGGGCCAAAATCTCGTCACGGTCCAGGATCACCTGGTCGGCCGCGAGGTCGGCCTGCCAGGGTGGGCCGCGCGCGTCATCGTCCGGCGCGGTCTCCTTCGTATCGCGCTGCTTCAGATAATCCGACAGGTCCAGGCACGGGCCGCGCACCGTGACTCGCCACCGTGCATCGGTGGGCCCCGGAAAACCGATGCTGCCATGCATGCGCGTGCGTCCGATCAGCGCGCGGTCCAGCACCAGCACGGACGGGCGTCCGCCGAGCGTATCGGCGTGGCCCGTGAGTTGCAGGCCCGGCGCGTCGGCCTGCAAACTGTCGATCCCGACCATGCGGTCGTCCAGCAACCGGACCCGGCCGGAGAGATGTGCCGCCGGCCCGTCCGGCTTCGACCAGCCGAGCGGCGATGTCAGCGCGGCATGTTGCAGGTCGAGCCCGATCGCGACTGTCGAGGTGCTGTCGCGCAGCGCGACATACGCAATATTGAAGCTCGCGCTGCCGCTGGTCATCATGTCCGACACCGCGAACGCACTGCCAAACTGTGCCGCGGTTGCCGTGCCGGAGGCAGTCAGGCTTTCCATCGTCTGCGTGGGCGGTCCGGCGCGAAAATCCATGAACAGGCCGAGTTGCGCCGGCACGCCGGCGAGCGCGCCGGTGCCGTTCAGGGTGAGCTGGTCGGTGTCCACCGCGAGCTCGAGCGCGCCGTGGTCGAGGTCGCGGCCGGCGGCGACCGCGCTGAGATGCACGTCGGTGAGCCTCGCGGTCGCGGCGATGCCGATCTGGTCGAACGTGACGTGCGCGGCGAATGGGATTTTGACCGTCAGCTTTGCGGTGATCTGACCGGAAGGCTGGTTCAGCGCCAATGGCCGGCGCGACAGCAAATGCAGGCGTGGGTGGTTCAGCAGCGCCAGCGCGTCCGGCAGCGCGCCCGCGATGCCGGTGGCGATCGTGCCGGTCTGGTCTTTGCCGGCCAGCCCGGTGATGTGCACCAGGCCGTCCGACACGTGCAGCGGACCCTGCACGGCGTGGGTGACGTCGATATGCAGCGCATCCGGACTGTCGACGACCAGGCGCGCCTCGGCATGTTCGATCGGCGGGACCGGCCGCAGCCACCACAGCGTCATGTCATGCGCGTCGAGGCCGCCTGACAGCGCGGTCAGTGCCGCGCCATGACCGTCGGCGTTTTCATCGACGGTGCCGCTCACATGCGCGCCCTGGGCCACGCCGCCGGTGATGTTGCTGGTGACCCAGGGCTGCGACCCGCCACCGACGCCGTCGGGCCAGTAGGCCGGCAGGTCGGCGAACGGAATGCTGTCGGCGGCGAGCGCGAAGTCGCCGTGCCAATGGCCTTGGAGACGCCGCGCGCTGGCATGGCCGGTCACCACCGGGCCGGGCGCGTGGCTCCCGGCGGGCGGCGTGAGCACGATACGCAGCGATTGCAGGGTCGCGCCGGCGCCGTCGGATTGCAGCAGCGCGGCGGCGGAGGTCAGGACGACGGTGCCGTGGCCCGCATGGACCCGGCCGGACGTGGCCTGGAGCGACAAGGTTGCGCTGCGCAGCACGAAGTCGGCATCGAATTGCGCCGCGAGCGCGGCGCTGACCGGCGCATCGACGGCGGCAAGCGCCGCGAGCGCCGGTACCGCGCGCGCCAAACCCGCCGGCGACAGCGGCATGCTACTGCCGACGACCAGTTGCATGCCGGCCTGGTTGAGCTGGACGTGACTGGCCAGGCCGATCTGTGCCTCGCCGACCGCAAGATTGAGCGTTGCGTCACCGGTCACCGTGCCGCCGGCCTGGCGCCGGAGCACGAGGGCGGCTGGGTCGGCGCGCCACAGGACACCCAAAGCAGCATCGCGCAGCGTGACGGTGGCGTGCGCCAGGCGCACAAGCCGGAGCTGGGAGAGCACGGGGATGGCGGCGGGATGGCTCAAGGCGGTCAGCAGCGAGGTGGCACGTTGGGTGCCGGACGCGGGCGCGTTGCGGCCGAGGTCGAAGCGCAGTTCGCCGTCGGCGTCGCGATGCAGGGTCACATCCGCGCGGTCGAGCACGATGGTGCGGGGCAGGATGTGGCCGCGCCAAAGCGGCGCCGCGGCCAGGGTGACGCGCGCGGCGGGGAACTGGGCGAGTGGGGCGCCGGTGGCATCGGCGAGCTGCAGGTCGGCGAAACGGATATCGAGCGGGCTGTCGGGGTCGTGGAAGCCTTCCCAGGCGAGCGCGGCGGCGCCGATGGTGACGTGGACGCCGGGCGGCAGGCGATAGAGCTCGCGCTGGACGAGTTGGGTGATGTCGATCGGGCCTTGGGCGAGGCGCCAGACGAGCACGCAGCCGGCGAGGGCCGCGAGGCCGGCGGCGCCGACAAAGACCTCCATCAGGAGGTGGAGGAACTGGGAGCTGGCGCGGCGGATCATCGTAAAAGGGACGGCCAGCGGGCTCGGCCCCCTCGACCCAAGTCACGCGAAAGCGTGCTTCGCGCGACGGGGACCAGTCCCCAAACCCCATTCCCTGAGACGTATCCCAAAAGATGGGGGTCTGGGGCCTCAGGCCCCGTCGTGCGGATGCACGCTGCGCGTGTCGTGCGGATGCACGCTGCGCTTGACGTGCGGATGCACGCTGCGCGTGTCGTGCGGATGCACGCTGCGCGTGTCGTGCGAATGCACGCTGCGCTTGACGTGCGGATGCATGCTGCGCGTGTCGTGCGGATGCACGCTGCGCGTGACGTGCGGATGCACGCTGTGCGTGACGGGGTCCAGGGGCGTCGTGCGAATGCACGCTTCGCGTGGCGCCCCTGGCCTATTTCCTTCTGATGCTTCCCGCCGACTTCCTCGCCCGCGTCCGCGGCCACAGCCCCTACCTCTCCGACCTCGCCCAACGCGACCCGGAAAACCTGCGCGTCATCGCCGCGAACGGTCCCGACGCACTCTGCGACCAGGCGCTCAGCCAGCTCGCCCGCCTCACCCCCACCCTGCCGCGCGCCGAACTCGCCGCTGCGCTGCGCACGCAAAAACGCGCCGTGGCGCTGGCCGCCGCGTTCGCCGATATCACCGGCGCCTGGTCGCTCGCCGAAATAACCGGGGCGCTGTCCGACCTCGCGGACGGCGCGCTGCGCGTCGCCGTCGCCCACCTGCTCCGCCAGGCCGCCGCCCGCGGCCACATCCGGCTGCCGCATCCCGCGGCGCCGGACCGCGGGTCCGGCTTCACGGTGCTGGCGTTGGGCAAACTCGGCGCGCGGGAGCTGAATTTTTCCAGCGATGTCGATCTGATCCTTCTCTACGACCCGGACGCGCAGCCGGACCAGGCGGCGCTCGGCCAGACCATGACTCGGCTGGCGCGCGACCTGATCGGCCTTATGAGCGCCCGCGACGCGAGTGGCTATGTCTTCCGCGTCGATCTGCGGCTTCGGCCGGACCCCGCCAGCACGCCGCTCGCGGTCGCGCTGCCGGCCGCCTATGCGTATTATGAGAGCCTCGGCCAGACCTGGGAACGCGCCGCGCTGATCAAGGCGCGCCCGGTTGCCGGCGACCTGGCGCTCGGGCGCCGGTTCCTCGACGCCATCGTGCCGTTCATCTGGCGCCGGCATCTCGATTTCGCCGCCATCGGCGACATCCACGGCATGAAACGCCGCATGGACGCTCACCGCGGCACCGCGCTCGGCCGGGACGGGCCGATCGCCGCGCGCGTGCTGGGGCAGGACGTGAAACTGGGTGAAGGCGGCATACGCGAGGTGGAGTTCTGCGCCCAGACGCTGCAACTCGTCTGGGGCGGGCGGATACCGGCGCTGCGCGTGCCGGCGACGCTGGCGGCGCTGGATGCCGCCGAACACAGCGGCCACCTGCCGGCGGCGACGGTAAGCACGCTGAAGGACGCCTATATCTTCCTCCGCATCGTCGAGCACCGGCTGCAAATGGTCGCCGACCGGCAAACCCATCTGTTGCCGGCGCAGTTGCCGGAGCTGGAGAATTTTTCGCGCTTTCTGGGCTACGCGGACGCGACCGTTTTCGCGACGGTAGCGCTGGCGCACATGAACGCGGTGCATGCGGTGTTCGAAGGCATGTTCGCCGCATCGCAGCCCAAAGCGGATGAACCGACGGATCCGTCGCAGCCGCAATCGGCGATCGCGGCCGGGTGGCTGGCGGGCCGGCCGCGCGCTTTCCGCACCGAACGCGGCCGCGCGCTGGTCGTCGCCCTGCTGCCCGCGATCGAGGCCGCGGTCGCGCGCCAAACGGAGCCGGACGCCGCCATGGTCCGGCTCGACGCGTTCTTCCATCAATTGCCGGCGGGCGTGCAGATCCTGTCGATGCTCGCGCATAATCCGGCGCTGCTGGACCGGCTCGCCGATGTGGCCGGCGCCGCGCCGTGGCTGGCCGATCACCTGGCCGAGGTGCCGGCGGCGCTGGAGGGGTTGGCGGCGCCGGAGAGTTTCGCCGCCGACCCGGCTGCCCTGCTGGACACGCTGCTGCGGGATGCGCGCGGGCTCGATGACGCGCTGCAGATCGCCAGCCGGCTGGTGCGGGCGGAGGAATTCGCCGCCGCGGCCGGCGAGTTCTTCGGCCGGATCGATGCCGATGAAGCCGGGCGGCGCCGCACCGCGCTGGCCGAGGCGGTGATCGATATTTTGCTCCGTCGTGTGCTGGCCGATCATGAAGGTCGATACGGCCGCGTGCGCGGTGGCGCTATGGTGGTCGTGGCGCTCGGCAAGGCGGGATCCGGCGACATGATGGCCGGGTCGGACCTGGATCTGATGCTGATCTATGATCATCCGGCGGACGCCGAGAGCACCGGCCGCCGGGCGCTGCCGGCCAGCCATTATTTCGCCCGCGCGGCCCAGGCGGTGATCGCGGCGCTGACGGTGCCGACGCGGCATGGGCCGCTCTACCAGGTGGATATGCGGCTGCGCCCCTCCGGCAACAAAGGGCCGGTCGCGGTGTCGCTGGCGTCATTCGAGACATATCATCGCGAGACCGCATGGACCTGGGAGCGGCTGGCGCTGACGCGGGCGCGCATCGTGGCCGGACCGGCGGCGCTGCGGCGGCGGGTCGCGGCGGCGATCGGCGCCGCCCTGCGGCAAAATAACGGACGCGTGCGGCGCGATACGGCGGAGATGCGCGCGCGCCTGTTGCGCGATCTGCCGCCGCGCGGCGCATGGGACGTGCGGCGGCGCGCCGGCGGTCTGATGGACGTGGAATTTGTCGTGCAGGCGCTGATGCTGGAGCACGCGCGGCGCCCGCGCGTGCTGGCCGTACGGACCCGCGACGGGTTTGCCAATCTGGCGCGCGCGCGCGTGCTGCCGCAGGAGGACGCGGACATGCTGATCGCGGCGGACCGGTTCTGGCGCACGCTGCAAGGGCTGATGCGGATCGCGCTGGGTCGCCAGGTGCCGGCTTGCCTGCCGCCGCCATTGCTGGAGAAGCTATTGCAGGCTACCGGCGCGGGGTCAGATGAAGCCGCGCTGCGCGCGCGCGCTGATGAGGTGGCGGGCAACGTGCGCGCCGCGTTCGTGCGGCATGTGGGGGATATCGGGATATCATGAGCATTACCGAAGGCAGCAAGGCGCCGGCGTTTTCATTGGCCGCGAGCGGTGGCCGCACGGTCGACAGCAAGGCGCTGAAGGGCAAGCCCTACGTGCTGTATTTCTATCCGAAGGCGGACACGTCAGGCTGCACGAAGGAGGCGCAGGCCTTCCAGGCCTCGCTGGCGAAATTCGAAAAAAAGGGCGTCGCGGTGATCGGGGTTTCGCGCGACCCGCTGAAGGCGCTGGACAAGTTCGCCGAGAAATATGGGCTGGCGTTTCCGCTGGCATCCGACGAGGCGGGCGCGCTGACCGAGGCCTATGGCGTGTGGGTGGAGAAATCGATGTACGGCAAGAAATATATGGGGATCGAACGGTCGACGTTCCTGGTGGGGGCGGATGGGAAGGTGGCGAAGGCCTGGGCCAAGGTGAAGGTCGATGGGCACGCCGAAGAGGTGCTTGCCGCTGTCTAGCGCGTATCGCCTGGGGCGTCGCTTACAACACGTATTCGCGTGACGTCCCTGGGCCCGCTTCCTTGGTGCCCAGCCCGCGCAACAGGGACCAGGCCGCATAGAACACCGCGACCACCACCAGCCACCGCAGCGCCACCAGCGGCAGCGACTTCACCACGAACGCCGCCAGCAACACGCCAAACCCGCCGCCCAGAAACACCCCGAGCGCCGGGCCCCAGGCGAAACGCCCGCTGGCGAAGAAGCGCAAACTCGCCAGCGGCAGCACCAGGCCGCATGCGCCCATCATGATCGGAAACGCGCCGAGCGGATTGAGACCGAGCAGCGCCAGCGTAATCATGCAGGGCGCATACAGGCCGATGCCGCCGCTCATCAGCGCGCCGAGCACGAAATTCACCGAAATGGCGACCCAGAATCGCCAGCCGGCCAGGCTCATCGCCATGCCGCCGGCCGGCAAGGCGCCCAGGTTGGTGGCCACGAACACGCTGCCGGCGATCAGCAGCGCCAGCCCCATGAAAAGCTGGATCGACCGCCGTGGCAGCCGCGACACCACGCCGGCGCCGAGCCACGCGCCCAGCCCCGCGGTGCCGATGCTGGTCACCAGCAGCACCGGATCGACCGGCACGGCGGCCACGAAGATCAGGCACTCCAGGATCGACGACGCGTTGTGGCCGATATTGAGCGTGCCGGGGATCAGCTCTTCCGGCGGGTATTTGCGCAACGTGTAGATGGCGGTGGTCGGCGCATAGGACCCGATGCCGAGCGTATCGAAGAAGTCGGTGCCGAACCCGATGAGATAGTCCGCCATCGTCGGGCCGGGCGCACCGCGAAAGCGCGGCGCACAGCGCAGCCAGGCGGCGAAGAACGCGATATTGGCCGCTGCTAGCGCAGCGAACAGCAGAATTTTCGCCAAGCTCATGCGCGCCCCCGCGTCCCGGCGCGTAGAATTGCGCGTTCAGGCGCGCCCGTCGAGAAGCCGATACCAGGCGATCGTGGCACGCACGCCAAGCCGGCTGGCCGCATGCAGGCGGATCGGGCGGAGCGGTGCCACCGGCAACCCGATCAGGTCCGCATCAGCGCCGGCCGCGAGCGCGGCCAGCGCGCCGCCCATCACCGTCGCCATCGCCACGCCGCGGCCGTTATAGCCGAGGCCGGCGAACAGTCCGGGTGCCAGCACATGCAGATGCGGCAGGTGGTCGCCGGTGACGGCCACCATGCCGCCCCAGTGGTGGGTGAATTTCACACGGCGGAGCGCCGGGAAGATATGCCGGGCCGCGTCGCACAGCGCGCGCAGCGACCGGTCCGGCTGCGGCGCTGTGAACGATCCGCGCGACCCGAGCACGAAGCGGCCGGCCGCATCGAGCCGGAAATAGCGCAGCAGCCGGCGCATGTCGGACCCGGATTGACCCTCCGGCAAAATGGCAGCGCGCAGGTCCGGCGGCAGCGGTTCGGTGCCCACCTGCCAGGACGGCACCGCAATCACGCTGCGTCGCATGCCGTCATGCACCTGGCCGCTATAGCCGTTGGTCGCGAGGATGACGCGATCGGCCCGGATGTCGCCGCCGTCGGTGGTGACGCGCCAACCGGCGCCGTCCGGTGCCAGCGCGGTCGCTTGGGTGCGGGCGAACAGCCGGGCCCCGGCGCGGACGGACGCGGACGCCAGGCCGCGCGCATAGGCGAGCGGCTGCACCGTGCCGCCGCGGCGGTCGAGCATGGCGCCTTCATAGGCGTCCGATCCGGTCAGGCGCGCGGTCTCGGCCGGGTCGAGCAGGTGCACGTCCGCGCCTTCGCCGCGCCATTGGCGCGCGCGGCTGTGCAACACGCCCAGCGTCGCGGCGGACACCGCGAGTTGCAGCCAACCGGTGCGCACCGGATCGCATGCGATGGCATGGCGATCGATCAGGTCGAACACCAGGTCCGGGGCGCCGCCGACGGTCTCCACCATGCGGCCGCCAACGGCCGGGCCGAACATCTCACGCAGAGGCTCCGGGTCGTATTTGACGCCGGCGATCACCTGCCCGCCATTGCGGCCGGAGGCGCCCCAGCCGGGCGCGTGCGTGTCGATGACGACCACGTCCTGCCCCGCTTCGGCCAGATGCAGCGCGGCGGAGAGGCCGGTATAGCCGGCGCCGACGATGGCGACATGGGCGCGGACGCTGCCCGTGACGGCGGGATAGTCGGGCGCGGGCGGGGCGGTTTCTTCCCAGAGCGAGATAGCCGGCGGCAGATCGTTGGTTGACATTGCAGAAAGGAAGATGTTCTTTTTTGAAAAAAAGAACCAAAAAACTTTTATCCGTTTGGCGCCGCGCAAGCTGAAGCGGCAGACGTCAGGTGATGAGGGCGCAGGAGCAAAAGTTTTTTGCTTCTTTTTTTCAAAAAAGAAGTCTTTTCTTCTTCTGCAACGGGGCGCGCATGAAGCTCAAGGGGCCGGCAAGCATCATCCTGGCGGCGTCCGCGGGCAACGCGCTCGAGTTCTACGACTTCACCGTGTTCGGCTATTTCGTGCCGCAGATCAGCGACGCGTTCTTTCCGGCGCACACACAGACCGCGTCGCAGCTGTACACCTGGGGCACGTATGGCGCGGCGTTCCTGGCGCGGCCGCTGGGCGCGATGGTGCTTGGCAGCTATGCCGATCGGGTCGGGCGGCGCGCGGCCATGACGCTCGCGATCGTGCTGATGACGCTGGGGACGGCGCTGGTGACCGTCATGCCGAAATATGGATCGATCGGGTTGCTGGCGCCGATCGGCGTGCTGCTCGCGCGGCTGTTGCAGGGGTTCTCCACCGGCGGCGAATTCGGCGGCGCGACCGCGTTCATGTTCGAGCATGGGCGGGCGCGGCGCGGCTTCATGGCCAGCTTTCAGTTCATCAGCCAATCGTTCAGCGCACTCGCGGGCTCGACCGTGGCCTGGCTGACCAGCCTGACGATGTCGGCCGGTGCGCTGCATGATTGGGGATTTCGCATTCCATTCGCGATCGGGCTGCTGATCGGGCCGGTCGGCTTCTATTTTCGCCGGCACGCGCAGGAGACGCCGGTGTTCCGGAACAGCACCCATGCCGCGCGGCCGGCGTTGAGCGTGCTCAGGCAATATCCGGTGCGCGTGTTCGTCGCTGCCTGCACCATCGCCGGCGGCACCGCCGGCACCTATCTGGTGATCTATCTGCCGACCTATGCACAGACGGTGCTGAAGATGAGCCCCAGTGCCAGCTTCGCGCTGCCGATCCTGAGCGGATGTGTCGGGCTTGTGGTGACGCCGTGGGCGGCGTCACTTTCGGACCGGATCGGGCGGCTGACGCCGGCGATCGCCGGCATATGCGCGCTGACCGTGCTGGCGTTCCCGTGTTTCTGGTTGATCCCGCTGGTGCCGAGTTTCGCCACCGTCACGCTGGTGACGGCGGTGCTGACGGCGGCGCGGTCGTTCTATGCGGCGCCGCTGTCGGCCCTGTTCGGCGAGTTATACCCGCCTGCGGTGCGCGGCGTGGGCATGTCGGTGAGTTACTCGCTCGGCATTTTGCTGTTCGGCAGCCTGACGCCATTCGTCAACACCTGGGCGATCAAGGCGACCGGGCTGAAGAGTTTTCCGGGCATCTGGCTGGCGGCATGCAGCCTGGTGACGCTGGCGAGCCTGCTGGTGATCCGGCGGTCCTATACGCTGCTGGAGGAATGAGAGCGGGCGGTTAGCAGCGTGGATGGCCGTGGTCCGTGATTTCCTGCAGGCGGGGGACCAGCAGCAGGCCGATCAGGATGGCGCCGGCGGCCAGTGCTGCCACGCATTGCAGCGGGTTGTGCAGGGACCAGACAACAGCGTCGTCGAGAAGCCACATCGGTTCGCTCCGGGGCCGTGGTTGCGATCTCGGCATGTTAATACTGTCTTGAACGGAATTTCGACTCAAAACATGCTTATGATACCGACCGTCCCGGAGCCGGACCGGCGCGCGGGCAAGAACGATCTCACCACGGCGATCACGGGCGCGCGGCTAGCCGCGCCGCAATTCGCCGGCAACCGGCGCGTGATTGAACACCGCCGCCAGCGCGGTGCCGCCAAAGACGTTGCCGATCAACGTCGGAATGAGAAAGGCGGTAAGATAGGCGCTGACCGGCGCGTGCCCGGTAAACACCGCGAATGACGCCTCCACGGAGCCTGCGATGATATGCGGAAACGCACACATCGCGACCACATAGGTCAGCAGGATGATGATCAGCAGGCGCGCCGACCCGGCGGCCGGCAGCAGCCACACCATCAGGCCGATCAGCCAACCCGCGGCGCCCGCCCGCGCCGCACATTGCCAGAACGGCAGCGCCAACAGGTCGCCCGATATATCGACCATCGCGGCGCGCGCCGGCTCCGTGAACATGCCCGGCCGCGAGGCAATGAATGCGAACACGTAGGTGCCGACCAGGTTGGCGGCGAGCACGATGCCCCATACCCGCAACGTCGTCAGCAGCGCCGGCAGCGTGCGCCGCGTCAATGTCGGGATCAGCGCCGTCAGCGTCGTTTCGGTAAACAGCTGTTGCCGGCCGAGCACGACGATGACGAACCCGAGCGAATAACCAAACGATGCGACCAGCTTGCGCCACGGCGCGTCCGGCAGCGCCGCCTGCAAATGCGCCTGCGCGATGAACGAGAACCCGATCGACAGCCCGGCCGCCAGGCCGGACAAGGCCAGGCCATCCCAACCGCGCTTGAGTTCGGCCTCGCCCTCCTCGCGGACGATTTCGTGAATGACCAATGGGCCGGGGGCTGCGCGTTCCGCCGCCTGGCGCTGCTCCTTTTCGTCCAGATGCGGCGAGTTCTCGCCTGCGTCAGCCATCCCAGGGTCCACTCGTTGCGACGAGTCCAAATGCATCGCCGCGCGGATGGTTGCGGAAGGCAAGGAAGGATGTTCTTTTTTGAAAAAAGAACCAGGAAACTTTTGCTCATTGGCGTACGTCGCGCAGGGCCACGTATGCCAAATGGAAAAAGTTTTTTGCTTCTTTTTTTCAAAGAATAATGCCTTCCTTAACGATCGTGCAACCGATCCAGGGACTGCGCGTTGACAAAATCCCCAGACAAAGGAGGCATGATTGTCAGCTCGCCCACCGTCACGCATCGGCGACGCGCACTATATGTCACGCGCGATCGAGCTTGCGGAACAAGGCGAGCGCCACCCAGGCTTCGGGCCAATCGGTTGCGTGATCGTCATGGATGACCGGGTCATCGGCGAAGGCAGCAACGAGGCCGAGGCACGCCACGACCCGACCGCGCATGCCGAAATCGTCGCGATCCGCCGTGCCGCGTCGCATCTGCAAACAAACGAGCTGCGCGGCGCCACGCTCTATACCACGTTGCAGCCCTGCGGCATGTGCTCGATGGCGTCGATCTGGGCCCGTATCGGCCGCATCGTCTACGGTGCCGGCCGCGGCGACGTACATAAAATGTATTTCGAGGGCCGCCATCTCAATACGATCGACTTCATCCAGGATGCGTTCCGCGATGATCTGAAGGTGACCTCGGGCGTGCTCGCCGAACGCTGCGCCGGCTTGTATGCGGGCCCCAACGATGATGTACCGCTCACGGAATGGACGAACATATGACCGGGCCCGCGCTGCGGCTTGTCGGCGGCACGGCGCAGCCTGCGGCGCCACGCGTGGTGGTTGCCATCCCCGTCCGCAACGAGGTGGACTATATCGGCGCCTGCCTGCAAGCGCTGGATGAGCAGCACGGCGCCCGTGCCGACCGCGTGCTTCTGCTGCTGAACGGCTGCACGGACGGCACCGGCGCGCAGGTCCGGCACATCATGCAGCACCTGGATGTAGATGTGGACGTCGTCACGCGCGACCTGCACGGTCCGCAGGCGAATGCGGGCTTTGCGCGCAGTCTGGCGATGCGGCTGGCGGCGGCCGGGCTTGCCGCCGACGACGTGCTGATGACGACGGACGCCGATGGAAGGGTGGCGCCGGATTGGATCGCCGGCAATCTCGCCGCCCTCCAGCGCGGCGCCGACGCGGTGTGCGGCCAGGCGATCATCGATCCGGCCGAGGCGCGCCTGATCCCGGCGCATTTGCATGCGGACGACGCGCTGGAACGCGAACTTGCCTGTCTGATCGACGAATTGGCGCATCTGCTCGATCCGGACCCGCACGATCCGTGGCCGCGGCACAGCGAACATTCCGGTGCCAGCATTGCGGTGCGCGTCGCCGCCTGGCGCCGCGCCGGCGGCGTGCCGACCATTGCCAGCGGCGAGGACCGTGCCTTTATCGAGCGTTTGCGGCAGATCGACGCGCGCATCCGGCACGCGCCCGGCGTGCGGGTGACGGTGTCCGGCCGCACGCTCGGCCGCGCTGCCGGCGGCATGGCGGACACGATCCGCCGCCGTATTGTCCGCCAGGACGACTTTATCGATGCTGCCATCGAACCTGCCGCCGACCGCCTGCGCCGGATTTCGTTGCGGGCTCATGCGCGCACGCTGTGGGAAGGTCACGGCACCGACCATGCCGGCCTGATGCGCGGCATGGGGCTCAGCGCCGGCCTGATGCGAAGCGCCCTCGCGGCGCCGTTCTTCGGTGCGGCCTGGGCGCGGCTGGAACGCGCGTCGCCGGTGCTGCGCCCGCGCCCGGTGCGCTTCGTTGACTTGCCGGCCGAAATCGCCGCTGCCCGCGCGCTGTGCAACGCCGTCTGCACCACCGCGGTGCCGGCGCGCCAGATGTCGGCCGGCTGATGCGTCGCGACGCCGCCGACAATGCCGAGGAGGCGATCGCGGCGCTGATGGCGCGCATCGCGCCGTCCATCGATGCGGCACGTGCGCGCGCGACGTCGCTGGATCAGACTGGCTCTTTTCCAAGTGACGATCTCGCGGCCTTGACCGAAGCCGGCGCGCTCGCCGCCGTGGCGCCGACGCTGATGGGCGGCCTCGGCATCGGCACCGAGCCGCCACGCGCGGCCGCCACCGCCGCCATGCTGCATCTGATCGGCGGCGCCAGCGTGGCGCTTGGCCGCATTTACGAAGGCCATATCAACGCGATCCGCCTGGTCATGCTGCACGGCACCGCGCAACAGCGGCAGGATACGGCGGAAGCTGCGCGCGCCGGCCATCTGCACGCCTTGTGGGTCACCGACGGCGCCGACGCGCTCGCCTACGCACGAGGCTCCAATGACATTATCCTGCGTGGCGAAAAGCAATTTTGTTCCGCCGCTGGCCACGCGACGCGTGCCGTGGTGACCGCCGCCCGCCCGGACGGCAAAAGCCAGATGCTGCTGTTGCAGTTGGGAAACGGCGAGGTGGTGGAGAAGCTGGCGGTGCATTTGCAGGGCGTGCGCAGCGCCGGCACCGGGCGCGTCCGTTTCGACGAGGTGCGCCATAAGACCCACGCTTTGCTCGGCGACCCGGACGTCTATTTGCAGGAACCCGAATTTTCCGCCGGCGCCTGGCGCGCTTCGGCGGTGACCGCCGGCGGTCTCTCGGCGCTGGTGGAAGCGACGCGCGCCGAACTGTTCGCGCGCGGCCGCGACGGCGCGCCCGAACAGCGGGAGCGGTTGGGCCGTCTGTTCATCAACGCGCAGGCGGCGCGCTTGTGGCTGCTGCACGTCGCACCCATCGCCGAATACCCCGATCAGGCGCCGGATCACGCCACCGCCAGCGTCAACCTCGCGCGCATCGCCATCGAGGCGGCCTGCTTGCAGAGCATCCAGCTCGCGCAACGTTGCCTCGGCCTGTCGGCGTTCCTCGCCGGCAACCCGGTCGAACGCATATGCCGTGATCTGGCAACCTATCTGCGCCAGCCGGCGCCGGACGAGGCGCTCGCCGGCGCAGCGCGGCATTTCACCGCGAACGCCCCCGGCCACGGCCTGCCGTGATGCGCGCCGGCGACCTGCATCTGGCCTGGACGCAATTTCCCATAGCGAGCGCCGAGGCGATCGTCGGCCGCGGCCGCACGCTGATCCTGGCGCCGCACCCGGATGACGAAAGCCTCGGCTGCGGCGGCCTGATCGCCGCATTATGCCGTCTCGGCCGCCCGCCCCGCGTGGTGGTGCTGACCGACGGCGTCGGCTCGCACCCCGCGTCGCACGCCTTTGCTGCCGCCGCAGTGCGCGACGTGCGGGAGCAGGAGGCAAGGCAGGCGCTGCGGGCGTTGGGCCTGGCCGATCAGGACGGCCCGGTCTTCATGCGCCTCCCCGACACCGCGGCGCCGCACGACGGCCCGCTGTTCGACGACGCGGTCGCGCAATTGGCGACCCATGCCGCGGGATGCACGACGCTGCTCGCCACCTGGGCGCATGATCCGCATTGCGATCACCAAGCGGCACACAAGATCGCGGTTGCGGTCGCCGCGCGCACCGGCCTGCGTCACATCGCGTATCCGGTATGGGGCTGGACGCTGCCGCCGGCAGAAAATGTGCCCGGCGCGGCGGCGTCCGGCTGGCGCCTCGACATCACCGCGTCACGGGCGGCCAAGCGGGCCGCGATTGCCGCACACCGGTCGCAGCACGGCGCCCTGATCGACGACGATCCGAACGGCTTCGTGCTGCCCACCGCGTTGCTGGCGGTGTTCGAGCGGCCTTACGAAGTGTATCTCGCGCCGTGACCAACGGCGTGCCGCGGTCGCACGATGCCGCCTATTTCGATCGGATCTATGCCCGGTCCGACGACCCGTGGCAGTTCCGGTCGAGCCCTTATGAACGCCGAAAATACGACCTGACGCTGGCCGCCCTGCCGCGGCCGCGTTTTCGCAACGGCCTGGAGGTCGGCTGCTCGATCGGCGAACTCACCTGGCTGCTGGCTGAAAGATGCGATGCGATGCTCGGCATCGACATCGCCGCCGCCCCGCTTGAAACGGCGCGGCTGCGCTGCGCCGACCGGCCGCATATTTCATTCCGCCAGATGGCGGTGCCGGCTTCCTGGCCCGCCGGCATGTTCGATCTGATCGTGCTGTCGGAGGTGCTGTATTTCCTGTCGCCGGAGGATCTGGCGGCAACCGCGGCGCGGGTGCGCGGGTGCTGCACCAACGGGGCCGCAATGGTGCTCGTGAACTGGCTGGGGCAGGCGGCGGATCCGTCGTCGGGCGACGAGGCCGCCGACCGGTTCATCGGCGCGTTGGGATGGGGGGCTGCTGTGCAGCGCCGATTTGACGGGTTTCGCCTCGATGTGATCGGTGCGCCGTAAGGACGCCGCCCGTCGGTCCTTTGGAGCACAGCATCACATGAACGACGCCAAGACCGCCCTCGGCCACAAAATCCTCGCGCGCAAGAAGCTGCAAAATCTCACCTGGCCCGATATTGCCGCCCAACTCGGCCACTCGCCGGTCTGGACCTGCGCCGCGTGCCTCGGCCAGATGTCCATGCTGCCGGAAACCGCGTCCCGCGCCGCCGCGTTGCTCGACCTGTCGGATGAGGACGTCGCCACGTTGCAGCGGCCGCCCTATCGCGGGTCGCTGCCGACCGAAGTGCCGACCGATCCGCTGATCTATCGCTTCCACGAACTGGTATCGGTCTACGGCACCACCTGGAAAGAACTGATCCAGGAGGAATTCGGCGACGGCATCATGAGCGCGATCGACTTCGACATGACGCTGGAGCGCCAATCGGACCCGAAGGGCGACCGCGTCAAGATCACGATGTCCGGCAAGTTCCTGCCGTACAAGCGATACTGACGCCGGGCAATCGGGTGAACAGGAAGTGTTCTTTTTTTCAAAAAAGAACATTTCTTCTTCCTGGATACTGACCGCCGCGGCGGAACCTTACCCCCGTCCGGCCGTATGCATGGTTTTCTGCGCAATGTTGCGGCCGGCCACGCCGGGGAGGGGCGCCCATGCAATCTGACCACCAGGATATACCGGATCATGTAAACGACACGATCATTGCCATGTCGCATTTGCATGCCGAACATGACCGCCGGACGCATCCGGTACTGCGCGTCATTACCGCGGCCTTCGGCGCCATCGGCAGTCCGGCGATGCTGCTGGTGCTGACGGCGCTGGTGGTCGGCTGGGTCGGCCTCAACCTCGCGCTGATGGCGCACGGGCGCACGCCGCCGGACCCGCCACCATTCGCGTATCTCGAAGGGGCCACGTCGCTGGCGGCGCTGTATCTCGCCGCGATCATCGTCATCACACAGAAACATGACGGCGAGCTGACCAACCGCCGCGACCAGCTCACCCTGCAACTGGCACTGTTGAACGACCAGAAATCAGCCAAGATCATTCGGCTGCTGGAGGAGCTGCGCTACAACGACCCGCATCAGGGCAACGAACCGGACACCGAGGCCGAGGCGATGGCCAAACCCGCCGACCCGCGCGCCGTGCTGGCAAAGATCACCGCCACGCACGCCGCCGCGCGTGGCGCGCAATGACGTCGGCGGCGCGTTCGTTGCGTCGCGGCAGGGCAATAAGGTGACCAGACAGACGTGTTCTTTTTTGAAAAAAAGAACCAAAAAACTTTTGCTCCTGCGCTGTGTTGACCTCAGTCGTCGTCGGCATCGCCTTGGTCGGACCCAAGCGGGCAAAAGTTTTTGGTTCTTTTTTCAAAAAAACACGTGTTTCTGCTCACCCGGTTCCCCGCGTGTTGCGGCCGCCGCTCTTGATGGCCACGCCGCTTTCGGCTTACCCAGTGCCATGCTCGACCGCAGGCGAATCGCCGTCGTCCTCCCCGCCTATAATGCCGCCCGTACGCTGCGCCGGACCGTCGCTGAAATTCCGCTCGATATCGTCGACGACATCATTCTGACCGACGATGCGAGCAGCGACGATACGGTGGCGCTGGCGCACGCGCTCGGCCTGCACACAATCCGGCACGATCGCAACCGTGGTTATGGCGGCAACCAGAAAACCTGCTATGCGGCGGCACTCGCCCGCGGCGCCGATATCGTGGTGATGCTGCACCCGGATTATCAATACACGCCGCGCCTGGTCGCGGCGATGGCGAGCATGCTGACGTCAGACCAGTTCGATGCCGTTCTGGCCTCGCGAATCCTCGGCCGCGGCGCGCGCCGTGGCGGCATGCCGCGCTACAAATATGTCGCCAACCGCGCGCTCACGCTGGCGCAAAACGCGCTGCTCGGCATCAAGCTTTCGGAATACCACACCGGTTACCGCGCCTGGACCCGCAACGTGCTGGAGCGTCTGCCGTTGCTCGCGTGCTCGGATGATTTCGTCTTCGATAATCAGATGATTGCGCAAGCCGTGCATTTTGGCTGCCGCATCGGCGAAATCTCCTGCCCCACCAACTATAATCCGGATGCATCCTCGATCGATTTCGCGCGCAGCCTGGTCTATGGGCTGGGCGTGCTGCGGACATCGTTCGACTACCGGCTCAACCGCATGGGGCTGTGTCGCACGGCGTTATTTGCCGATGGGGACGCGGGCCGCCTGCCGCGCGCGGTGGCAGCATAGAAATTATGTTCTTTTTTGAACAAAAGAACCAAAAAACTTTTGCCACCTGGCACACGCGGCGCATGTCGCAACCTACCGCGTATGCCAACTAGCAAAAGTTTTTTGCTTCTTTTTTTCAAAAAAGAAGGCCTTCCTGCCTTTCTTATTTTGTTATTTGCCGTACTCGTCTGCCTCCGCCTCCCCGGCCCCGTTCTATACGGCCGCCTGTGGGCCGAAGAAGGCGCGGTGTTCTACCCCAATGCGGCGTCGCTTCCCTGGCGAACCGCCCTGCTGGCGCCGTTCGGCGGCTATCTGAACTTGGTCGCCAATGCCGCGCCGATGCTGGCCCGCCATATCGTCAAGCTCGAATATGTGCCGTGGATCACCGAACTGATCGCGTTGATCTTTCAATGCTGCCCGGCCGTGATCCTGGCCACCAGCCAAGATGAGTGGCTGCGGCCGCCGCCGGTGCGGGCGGCTGCCGTGCTGCTGCTCGCCACCGCGCCGGTGACCGAGCAGGTTTTTCTGCACACGCTGCACAGCCAGTTTCACCTGGCACTGTGCGCTGCGCTCATACTGGCGCTGGACATCCCCGGCCGGCGGCTCGGCTTTTTCTACGGCGCGCTGTTGCTGCTCGCCCCGCTCTGTGGACCGGCCGGGTGCCTGCTCGCGCCGTTGTTCTGCGCCCGCGCGGCGATCGACCGCTCCTGGCCGCGCGCGCTGCAAGCCGCCCTCATCGGCGCCGGCGCGGCCCTGCAATTTCTGCTGTTCTACACGCCGATTCCCACGCGCGGTGGTGGCACGAGACCAATATTGCTCCTGTGCATCGTCTATCTGAAGCAGATCGTAACACCGCTGCTCGGGCGCGCCGCATCACAGCACGTCGCCGAGTCATTGCGCGAGCAAATCGCGCTGCATCGGTTTCCGTGGCAAGCCGTGCTGGTGACGGGCACCGCGTTCATGCTGTTTACGGTGGCGTTGCTCCGCCGGCGCCACGCTGCATCGGTCTGGATGTTTGCTTGCGCCTGCCTGCTGGCGCCGATCGCGTATTGCAACGCGCTGCTCGGCGGCCGCCTGCTGCTGATCATCGGCAATGGCGCGCGCTATAATTTCCTGCCCGAGCTGCTCTCCGCGCTGGCGCTGCTCGGTATTGCCAGCGGAACGACGCCGCCCGAGCGGTGGATTGCGCGCGGTGCTGTCGTATGGCTTCTGCTTGTTGGCGTCCATGACATTCCGGATGCCATGGAGTATTTGAATAGTGGCCCAAGCTGGGCGCGCGAGGTGGCGCTTTGGCGGCACGATCATGCGCATCATATTGCGCTTTGGCCTGCCGGGTGGACGATGACTTTGGAAAGTGAGTAAGGAAGACTTATTTTTTGAAAAAAAGAAGTAGAAAGCTTTTACGCGTTGGCGTACGCGGTCAGCTTCGACATAGGCCGCGTATGCCAATGAGCAAAAGTTTTTTGCTTCTTTTTCAAAAAAGAAGTCTTACTCACTTACCCAAGCCTCTCCACCCCAAACGCGAACCTCAACCGAAACAGCCCCATCCGCACTGATATTCACGCGGTTATACATGTTCGGCTCGCCGCGCAGCCGCGTCGACGTGGCCGTGCCGCCTTGCAGGATCAGCGGCGCCCCAGGTGCGGGTGACGCGAGGCGCGCATAACGCTGATGCAGATGTCCGGCCAGCACCAGCGCCACCCCCGCCTGGCCGAGCGCCAGCAGCGCCCGCGCCGCGCCGCCCGCAAGCGGCGTGCGCGGCGCCGCCTCCGGCGGGACCAGCGGGTGGTGCGCCACCACCACCCGCACCAGGCCGGGTGGCAGCGTGGCGATACGGTGCAGCAACGAGTCGAGCCGCGGGCGCGTCACCCGCCCGCGTGACCAATCCGGGTTGAAGCCAAATCGCCGCGCCGTATTGAGGCCCAGCACCGCCACCGTGCCATCCCGCCAGACCGGCTCGGTCTCCGCCGCGATAATCCGCCGCCAGCGCGCATAGGGATCGAGAAACCGTTACCAAAGTCGATACGGGGTCAGATCATGGTTGCCGGGCACCGCCAGCGCGGGCGCACCCACTTCATCCAGGAACGCCCGCGCCAGGCGGAACTCGGCAGGCCGCGCGCCCATCGTCAGGTCACCGCTGACCACCACCAGGTCGGGCCGGTCAGCCCGCAATTCGGCGGCGAGCCCCGCGACCACCTTGCTGTCCACGGCGCCAAAATGCAGGTCGGACAGATGCGCGATCCGGGTCAACCGGAAGCGCGCCCCTCGTTTGCCGCTGGCGCAATCACGCGCAACGCGCCGGAGCGGATCCGGTACTCCAACGGCGGCGTTAGCAGAAGAACCTCGCCATCGTTCATGACGCGGACCGACCGGCCGCGCGCCCGCACCGTCAACGCGCGCACGATCTGTTCGCGCACCGTCCGGTCGCGACGCCAGGTGCCGCGCAGCACGCCGAGCAGCAACCGTGGCAGATCGCGCATTCCGATGCGGTCGATGACGTAAAGCCCGAGTTCGCCGCCATCGAGACGCGCCCGCCCGAACGCGCGCCCGGTGTGATCGTCCAGCGCATTGGCGGTAACCGTCACCGACACGGCGCGCGACGGCGGCGCCGTGCCGATCTGCAACACGACATCGCGGGCCCGGTGCGTGCGCAAGCCGCGTAGCCCGGCGCGCGCCAACCGGAGCCACCGCGTCAACACCGGCGCGCCGTCGCGGACGCTCTCCCGATGTCGCCCCAGCCGCGCCGGCAGGCCGAGCATCGACGCGCACAGAAACACATGGCCATTCACCTCGGCGACATCGATGTCGCGTGGCACGCCCTCGGCGGCCAGCCGCACGGCGTCGTGCCACGCGCCGGCACCGATCCCGAGATCGGTCGCCAGCAAATTCATCGTGCCGGCGGGCAGGATAGCGAGCGGCACGCCGGTGCCTGCGAGGGCTTGTGCCGCGCACGCAATGGTGCCGTCACCGCCAGCCACCATGACCATGTCAGGCGCCATCGCAATGGCCTGCGCACATCGCGCCGCCAGGTCGCCATCGTCGTCGGGCACGAACCGGGCGGTGAGGCCGGCCTCCGCCAGCGCATCGCGCAACGAACTTGCGGCATCATCGCGGCCGAGCAGCGCGCCGGCACGCGCGTTCAGCACCACGGCGACGGTCCGGCCGGCCGGCGCCGCCGTCACTCTCTCCGCGCTGCGCGGTGCCTCTTGCATCTATGGGCTGGAATGAAGAACGCGAAAGAAAGTTGTTATTTTTTGAAAAAAAGAACCAAAAAACTTTTGCTTACTGGCGTACGTGGTCCATTTCGCAGCCGTCAGTGCGAACGGGTGCGCCAGCGCCCCCATTGTTCCTGGCCCGGTCTTCGAGTAGATTGCGGGCCTATGTCTCTTTATAGGCACAGCCTCGCTGACACGTAAGTTTTTTGTATCCGTCGGCGGCGCCCAGAGCGATAATTTGCCGCGACCCTTGGAGACAAAGTTGCGTAAGGCGAAGGCGGGGCACCGATTATGGCGATCACTTGCCCTGCTCGCCGGCATCGGTCTTGCGGTGGGACAAGCACGCGCGGACGGCGACTCCCCCTGGCGCCGCCTCGCCGACGCCGTGTTCCGCCCGGTGGCGCAGAACGCCGATCTGCCCCACGCGCTGATACCGATTTCGATCGTGGAGAGCAGCACCGGCTTTCTCTGGCTCGGTGGGGACGGCGGGCTGCTGCGTTGGGACGGCTATGCGTTCCGCGACTATCCCGCCGAACCGGGGCTGCCAGGCGGCCTGCGCGGCGCCGAGATCCTGACATTGCATCGCGATGCGGCGCACCATCTGTGGGCCGGCACCAAGGCAAACGGCCTCGCACGATACGATCCGGGACAAGACCGTCTTATTTGTGTTCCGTTGCGCGGCCAGCAGTGCGGCGGGCTGAGCATCCGGTCCATCGAGGATGACGGCGCCGGCGGCATCTGGGTCGGCAGCACCGATGGCCTGTTCCGGCTGAACGCCGACCGCCAGGTGATCAGCGAAGCGCATCACGACATAAAGCGGCCCGCCAGCCTGCCGGGCGATGGTGTCTCCGCCATCCTGCGCGACCGGCATGGCGTCGTCTGGGTCGGCACCGCCGCGGGATTGGTGCGCACGGACGACCAGGGGCGGACATTCGCGCCGGTCGCGCTGACCGGCGGCGCGGCGGACGCCGTATCGCATATGCTGGAAGATAGCGCCGGACGCTTGTGGGTCGGGACGCGGCAGCAGGGTGCCTATATGATCGACGCGGCGCGCGGTCCGGCCCGGCTGATCCCGGCGACCGCACCGTTCGGCGCCGCCGACACGGCAACCGAAATCACCGCCATCACGGAGATCGCGCCCGACCGCATCTGGCTGGGCACGGACGGGGCCGGAATCATCGAGGTCGATGGCACAACGCTGCAGTCGCGCCGGATCGTGCATAATCCGCTAGTGCCGAACTCGCTGGACGGCGATTCCGTGCAGGCTCTGTATCGCGACGCGTCGGGCCTGGTGTGGGTCGGCACCGAAGACGGGCTGAGCGAATATAACCCCGGCGCCGGCATCATCACCTTGTTCGGCCATCAGGGCCGGCGCGACGGATTGCCGGGTGCGAGCGCCCAGACTCTGCTGGCAGCGCCTGGGGGCAGCATATGGGCCGGCTTGCAGGGCGAGGGCTATGTCGTGCTCGACCCTGGCGGCCGCCGCGCCACCGGTCTGCCCGGCCATCGTGTCTTTGCGTCGGCGCCGGCGCCCGGCGGCGGCGTGCTGCTCGGCACCGATGGCGGGCTGTTCCTCGCTGATCCTTCCGGCAATCATGTCACCAGGCTGCAGATTCCCCAGGTCAGTCCGACCATCGATATTCGCATGCTGCACGTGGCGAATGGCGCGGTCTGGCTCGGCGCCCGCGAAGGCGGGCTGTGGGAACTGCATCTCGATGCTCATTTGGATGCCCACGCAGACCCGCAAGGAACCGTCACGGTCCTGCGCTTCGAAACCGCGCCGCGCCTGACCAACGCGCGCGTCGAGGCGATCGGCAACGCGCCGGGCGGGCGCATCGCGGTCGGCACCGAAGATGGGCTGAACCTGCTGGACCCGGCCACCACCGATATAGAACGGATCGGCGCCGACCCGACCAATCCGCAAGGCCTCGATTCCGGCCTGGTCGATACGTTCGCGATCGACCATCGCGGCCGGCTATGGGTCGGCACCAATAACGGCCTCGATGTCCTGGTCGGACACGACGCGCGCGGCAAGCCGATCTTTCGCCGTATCGGTATGGCCGATGGACTGCCCAACTTGTCGATCGACAGCCTGCTGGTCGACCGCAATGGGTCCATCTGGGCCTCCACCGACATGGGCCTGGCGGTGGTCAACCCGACCACCTTCATGGCCCACGCGCTGCAGCGCGCCGACGGCGTCGCGATCACCAATTACTGGAACGAATCCGCCGTCGTGACGCAGCAGGGCGACCTGATGTTCGGCGGCATCGGCGGCATCACCGTCGTGCACCCGCAGGCCGCCCTGCAATGGAACTATCATCCGCCCGTGGTGGTGACTGCCGCGCGCATCGGCGGCCGGCCGGCGCGGATAACGCCGAACGAGGCGCCGCTGCTCGTGGTGCCGCCCGACGCGAACAGCCTGGACGTCGAATTCGCGGCGCTGGATTTCTCCGCCCCGGCCCATAATCGCTATCGCTATCAACTGGACGGCTTCGATCTCGACTGGACCGAAACCGATGCCGAGCATCGCGTCGCGGCGTATACCAACCTGCCGCCCGGCGACTACACGCTCCGCCTGGCGGGCTCGAACCGTAACGGTGTCTGGACCACGCCGGAGACCACCCTGCAAATCCGGGTGCTCGCGGCATGGTATCAGACGTTGTGGTGCCGGCTGGCCGCCGCCGCCATGGCGGTGCTGGCGCTGGTCGCCCTGTTGCGCGGCTGGACCGCGATCCTGCGCCGGCGGCAGCGCGAACTCGAACGGCAGGTGGCCGAACGCACCGGCGAATTGTCGATCAGCAAGCTGCAATTGCAGCATGCCAACGCCGCCCTCGAGCTGCGCGTGATGGAGCGCACTCAGGCGCTGGTCGAACGCACCGCGGCGCTGGAAGCCAGCGAGGCGCGTTTCCGCGCCTGGTTCAACAATGCCGAGGACGCGGTGTTCATCGTGCAGGTCGAGCCGGATGGCAGTTTCGTCTTCGAGGCTGTCAATGCGGCGGTCGAGCGCGTGTTCGGCTTCCCCGCCGCCGCCTATGCCGGGCGCCAGCCGGACGCGGTGTTCCCGCCCGAGTACGCGGCCGAGATTCTCGCGCAATTCGGCCGCGCGGCGCAGGGTGCCACGATCCAGGTCGAAACCCGCTTCGTCTGGCGCGGCGAGGAGCGGCTGCTCGATAGTTGGATCGTGCCGTTGCGCCACCCGGTCACCGGGCGCGTCGGCCGGCTGGTCGGCGCGACCCGCGACATGACCGCGCAGCGCGCGCTCGAAGCGCGGCTGGCGCAGGCGCAGAAGCTGCAGGCGCTCGGCGGCCTCGCCGGCGGCATCGCGCATGATTTCAACAATATCCTGCAGGCGGTGGCGGGCGCGGCGATGCTGATCGAGCAGCGGCCCGATGATCATGAGCGGACCACGCGCCTCGCCCGCAACACGATCGCCGCCGCCGAGCGCGGCACGTCGATTACCCGCCGGCTGCTCGCCTTCGCCCGCAGCGACGAATTGCGGGTCGAGGCGATGCAGACCGCCGAGGTGCTCGAGGGCATTTCCGACGTGCTGACCTATACGCTCGGCTCGACGGTTACCGTGTGCACATCGTTCGCCAGCCGCCTGCCGCCGCTGCTCGCCGACCGCGGCCAGCTCGAGACGGTGCTGGTCAATCTCGGCACCAACGCGCGCGATGCGATGCAAGGCTGCGGCGTGTTGAAGCTCTCTGCCGAACCCGAGCAGGTCGCCGACGGCGCCGCGCACCCGGCCGGCCTCCTGCCGGGGTCGTATGTGCGCATCGATGTGGCGGATAGCGGCTGCGGCATGGATGCGGCGACGATCGCGCGCGCCGTGGAGCCGTTCTTCACCACCAAGCCGCCGGGCCAGGGCACCGGCCTCGGTCTCGCGCTGGTCAAGGGCTTCGCCGAGCAATCGGGCGGCGGGATGACGATCGAGAGCACGCCAGGCGTCGGCACCACCGTCAGCCTGTGGCTGCGGCAGGCGGCGCCCGACGCGTTGCAGCGCGCCGCGGCGCCGCCCGGCGGCCGCGATCCGGGCGCCGCCAATGCACGGATCCTGGTGGTCGATGACGACGAACTGGTGCGCGAGACCATGGCCGAACAACTCGAGGGCGGCGGCTTCCAGGTCATGGCAGCCGCCAGCGGCGCCGAAGCGCTGGCAAGGCTCGAATCGGCGGGCGCGCCCGATGCGCTGGTGTGCGATCTGTCGATGCCGGGCATGAACGGCATTGATACGATCAAGCGCGCGCGGGATCTGTTTCCTGGCCTGCCATGCTTCCTGTTGACCGGCTACGCGGGTGAGCGGGCCGCGCTGGAAACCGGCAACGCCTTCACCTTGCTGCGCAAACCCATCTCGGCCAACGCGCTGATCGCCCATATCGATGCGGGGCTGGCGGCATCGCGTCAGTAAAGGAAGAAAGGCCTTCTTTTTTGAAAAAAAGAAGCAAAAAACTTTTTCTCCTGCGCTCTTAGCAACTGACGCCTCGATATCGCACCGGCGCGGGAGCGAACGAGCAAAAGTTTTTTGGTTCTTTTTTTCAAAAAAGAACACTTTCTTCTGCTTTTCCTTCAGGTATCGCAACTTCATCGCCGTGCCACGCCCGGATGCGCGGCGGCGGCGCCCGGCCCGGCCAGCGGGTCAGCGAGCCGCGTTCTTGCTACCGCCGCCACTGTACCGGACCGATCACACAACCGTGAGCTATCCCGTTGCGGTCTCTAGTCCTTCAACGAGAAGTGAAGAGAAACGGCGCTACCCCCGGTAGCGGTGGGCAAATTAATCGGTTATTAACCTCTCAGACGGGGCGCACGATCCGTCACCGCGCAACTGTCAGGGGAATGACGCATGAAACTCGTAGCGATTTTTGCGGCACTGGTTGCCGTGTCCACAACGCAGATGGATAGTCTTGACAACCAGGCATCGTCCGGCGCGACCGCGGCACAACCTGCGCGCGTCCATGTGCTCACCCTGGACAGCACGATGATCCCGAAATGCTTCCCGCACTGCGGCGACGGCGGCTACTAACCCCCGTCCACCTGCGTGATGCCGGACCCGCCATCGCAAGATGGCGGGTTTTTTGTTGTCGCCCCACCGGCGTGTCATTGCGCCTAGTTAAACCCCACCGCGACATGCGCCGCGGCGGGACCTTATGATCCGCAGATCACCAGGGCCGGCAACGGAGGGTGACGAATTGTTTCGCCTTCTGAAGTAAACCAGACAGAAGAGATGTTCTTTTTTGAAAAAAGAACCAAAAAACTTTTTTCTGTTTGGTTCCGCGCAAGCTGGAGCAAGTTCACGCCAGGTGATGCGAGCGCCAGAGCAAAAGTTTTTTGCTTCTTTTTTTCAAAAAAGAAGACCTTCCTTACTTCCTAGCCGCGCCACCCCCATCACGTGAACGTAATATTCGTGCCGCCATGGCCGTCGCTCGCCAGCTTGAAGTCGGACGCGGTATAGCTGCCGTCGAAATGCAATTTGGCCATGACGGTGCTCCCGTCCTTCACGGTCAAGAGCCCGCTTGCGTAACTGAAACCATTCGCCGCGGTGCCGAGCAGGTCGATCCGGTCGGTGCCGGCGAACCCCTCGATGAAGCCGGCAAAATCCAGCGGTTTGGTCAGCTCCAGCACACCCGACTTCGCCAGGAAATCCGCGGTCTGCCCGCTGTCCGCGCCCAGCAGCAACGACAGCGTGCCCGCCGCACCGATTTCCAGCTTGCCGGTGCCGCCGACGGTCGCGTGCATCACCGTCGTGCCGCCCGCCACATCGACGGTGCCGCTATTGGTGACGGCGCCGAGAAACACCAGGGCGCCGGCATTGCCCAGGATCTTGCCCGCATTGACGAAGGCCACGCCGACCTCCGCCGAGCCCGCGCCGCCCGCGGTCAGCGTGCCGTCATTGGTCACCGTGTCACCGCTCGCGCCGCCGAGCTCGATCGTCTTGCCGGTCGGCGCGGTCAGGGCGAAATTCCGGCCGCTCCCGATCGTCAGGCTCTCCCCGCTGCTGAGGGTCAGATTCACGCTGTCGATCACATTGGTCGCGATCGACTCACCTTTCGCCAGCACCAAGGCCGCCCCGCCGATCGACAGCGTGCCGGCGCCGGACACTGCCTGGCTCAGCGTGCCGCCCGCGGTCAGCACCAGCTCCGCGCCAGACGCCGCCTGCAACACGCCGGACCCGGTTACCGCGTGGGTCAGCGTCAGCGCGCCGCCGCTGGCAGCCAGCGTGCCGTTATTGACGGTGGCGAGCCCCAGCGTGCCGAGGCCGCTCAACACATGCCCCGCGGCCACCGTCACCGTGCCGGTGCCGGTCAAGGTTCCGTTCAGGTTCATCGTGCCATCCACGTTCACGCGGCCATTGAAACTTTCCGGGCCCGCAAGCGTCCAGTCCGCGCCGGCGACCTCGTTTAGCGTCGAGAAGCCGGCAAACAGCGTGCCGAGATAGACCAGCCCAGCCGGACGGGTGCCGGCAAGCTCCAGCACGTCGTTGACATGCGTGTTCGCCACCACGTCGCCGCCGAAGGCCTCACCCGGCTCGAGCACGAGCGTGCTCGCCAGCGTCCCGAACTGCACCGAGTCGGACTCACCGTAGCGCGGCCGGCCGCTATTGATGGGGACACCGCCGATGCCGCCTTCGATCAGGCCGGATGTCGTCAGCGTGCCGCCGTTGAGATAGACGCCTACCCCGCCGTGACCGCCAACATAACCGCTGGCCCCGACGCCGCCGAAAATCGTGCCGGTATTGGTCACCGAGCCGCCATGGGCCAGGTCCAGCCCGATGCCGCCATTGCCCGTATTATAGTAATTATAGCCGCCGGTGCCGCCGGTTATGGTGCCGCCATTGATGAGCGACCCACCCGCTTTGAGATCCACGCCGATGCCGCCGGTGCCGCCCTGGTTCTGGTCGCCGAACAGTTCGACGGTACCGCCGGTGCCGCCGGTAATCGTGCCGTTATTCGTCAGCGTGCCGCCCGACCTCAGATAGACCCCGGTGCCGCCGAGGCCGCACGGGGCCTGCTCATCCCCGGTGCCGCAGGCGCCGCCGACGCCACCGGAAATCGTGCCGGTAACAAAATTTGTTACCGTCCCGCCGGCCGCCAGTTCGACGCCGGTGCCGCCCTGGGCGCCGAGATCGCCCAGGCTGCCGCCGAAATAGCTGCCGCACCCGCCGGCGATGCTGCCAGCGTTGCTGAGGGTTGCGGCGACGCTCGCAAACACGCCTCGGCCGCCCCATTCGGCGCCGTCTCCGGTGGTGCCGCTGGAGGGGCCGCCGCCGGTGATGGTGCCGTCATTGTATAACTTGGCCCCGGCGCCCAAATCGGCGCCGTCGCCGCCCGAGGCATCGGTGATCGTGCCGCCGATGCCGCCGGTGAGCGAGCCGTCATTTTCCATCTGCGCGCCGCCGCCGAGCATGACGGCCGCGCCGCCACTGCCGCCGTCATCGACCCCGGTGTCGCCGTCGACACCTTCGCCGCCGGCGCCGCCGTCGATCGCGCCGGTATTGATGATGGAGCCGCCGTCCGACAGATCCACGCCGACGCCGCCATCCGCGCCGTACCCGTTTGCCCCATTGTAGCCGCCGCTACCGCCGGTGATGGTGCCGCTATTGTACAGGCTCCCGCCGTTGCTCAGGTCCACGCCGTTGCCGCCGACATAGGCGTTGCCGCCCGTGCCGCCGCCGCCGCTGCCGCCGCTGATGACACCGTAATTGTTGATATTGCCGGCGGAGAGCGCATCGATTCCCACCCCACCGGTGGTCGCGAAGCCGCGTTCGTCGTTCGACCCGCCATAGCCGCCGAAGACGGTGCCGAAATTGGAAACGGTCGGCGAACTCATGCCGGGCCCGACATACACGCCGGCGCCGCCATATGTGTCCACGTTGATGAAGCCGGACGACGCGATCGTGAACGGGCTGGTATAGCCATTCTGGCCCAGATCGATCGTTTGATTATAGAAGCCGGTCAGCGTGCTGCCCACGATACGTACCCCAGTGCGGTTATGTCATCACCCAGCATCGGGCTCGGCCCGTGCTCGCCCGGCAACCAGGCGGCAAACCACGCAGCGCCGCAAATAAAAACCTTTGAATTGATATTAAAATAAACGATTTCAGAGGTTTATATCAGCTTGCATTGAGTTTGATGACTCAAACCCGACGGATATCGCGTACGTCATCGCGAGCCGCGGCGAAGCAATCCAGGTAACCCGGGAGATCTCGCGCGGTTGTGCTGGATTGTTTCGCCGCGGCTCGCAATGCCGGAGGAAGTCCGTGCCAAAGCTGGCATTATCCGTCACAGCCGGCGCAAAAAAATTCACCACGAAGACACCAAGGCACGCAGCAGTCACGAAGCAGAAAAACGCGAGTATGTTCTCTTCGTGAAATGCTTCGTGCGCTTCGTGCCGTCGTGCGCTTCGTGCGCTTCGTGCCGTCGTGGCTAACTTTGTTTGCACCTACCGACGAGACGTTCGCAGCTCGTCCCGATGCCTGGACGTACTATGACAGCGTATGTCCCATCGCCGACGTGAAATGCGGCACGCTCACCGCCCAGGGATCGCGCACGGCACCAGGCGCCGCGTAGCTGATCAGCGAACCGCCATTGTGGTCCGAGGTCAGTTTGAAATTGGCGGTGGTGTAACTACCCTTGATCACCAGCTTGGCAATTTTCGTCGTCCCGTCATCGATGGTCAGCGCGCCGCTGCTGAACGACAATGTGGTTGCCGTGCTGCCCAGCAGATCGATCGCGTCGCCGGCGCCAAAATCCAGGATATGGGCGCCGAACCCCGCGGCGTCGCCCAAACTGAGCGTGTTCGCGCCGGATTCGAACGTGACCGTCTGGGTCGATACGGCGCCGCCCAAAAATTCCAGCTTCGCACCGCTCAATATATGCGCGCTCCCGGTCCCGGTGATCGAGCCGCTGATCACCAGCGTGCCGCCGCTGGCGTCGATCAGCCCGGCATTGGCGATTGTCGCGGCACTGACCGTACCGTTGCCGGTAATCTGGCTGCCGCCATACGTGGTAAGATCTTCACGCACGTTCACGTTGCCGGCGCTCAATTTCAACACGCCGGCCAGCCCGACATCGGCGACATGGATCGAGCCGCCGCTGCTGACTTGCACGCTCGTGCCTGCGTCCGTCACCAGGAACCGGCCGGTGAACAGCGAGTTGGCGCCGCTGACGGCAATCGTGCCGTTGTTGAGGTATGTGTCGGTCGCGGCATCGAACTCGCCGCCGGTCTGCACGATGATCTCGCCGGCGATGTTGGTCCCGTTTTCGCCGATTTCGACATACGGCCCGGCTTCAATATCGGAATTGGCGCCCGACACCAGAACCTTCGCCATCCCGGCGCTGGTGCCGACATCCACCTCGCCGGAGCTCAGCGACGCATAGGCGCCGCTCGTCACCTCGACCGTGCCCTGCGCGCTGCCGCCGAGCTCGCCGAAATCGCCGATCGTCGTGTAGCCATAATTGTCGACCAGGAACTGGCTGCCGGCGCCGGTCACGTCCAGCAGCCCGCTGGCACCCGCGGCGGCGCCGATGTTCACGCTGCTGAGCGTCGCGGCGAAATAGCCGCCGGCGCTGATCGTCATCGTCGCCGCGCTGTTGCTGACCGCGCCCAGATTCAGCGTGCCGCTCGCTGCCTGCGAGGCATAATACATGGTGCCGCCCTTGGTGAGCAGCACGTTGGCGTTGCCGGCCGAGGCGCCGATGGCCAGCACGTCGTTCTCGCCCGCTTGGTCATAAAGCTCCGCATTGTTCTGCACGGTGACCGCGGTACCGTCGCCGTCGATGCCGAGGGTGCCGGCCTGCAGATACGCGCCCTGATCGAGGATGAAGCCCAAGCCGATCCCGACCGAGGCGGCGGTGATCTGCGTGCTCGACCCGGTGATCGAAATCGGCGTCGTGCTGTCCGACACGATGTCGAGCCCCGCCACGTTCAGCGTGCCATACAGGCCCTCACCGTTCTGAATGATGGCGACGTCGTTCACCCCCGGCGGCTGCCCCATGCCCGGCTCGGTCGTGTCGACCCAATTGCTGCCATTGCCCAAATCGGCGTTGTTCGCCCCGATCCATTGAAATACGCTCAAAACACGTTCCTTCCCAATCGCGCGCGGGTCCGGCGGCTCCGCTTGATGCCGCCTCTATGACCGGTGCACCGAAGCTGCGCTAATCAACGCTTATCAAACTTTTTTAAAGCCAGACCTTTCAACGCGTTATGCAAGTCCGGGTTAAGCGTCACGTACGCCGCTTACGTCATTGCGAGCCGTGGCGAAGCAACCCAGGGGAACACGCGAGAAGGCGCCCATGCGCCGGCCGCCGTCACACCAACCCCGGTTGCGCGACCACGCCACCAAAGCAGGACTCTCAAACACGTGGGCTGAAGTGACGGCGAGGGCGCCGCGTCATTCATAGTGCTGAGCCCCGCCGTAGGGTGGGCTGCTTTGCAGCCCACCCCCTCCGCGACGCGCAAACCGCGCAGATTGAGCGACTCCTGCCACTCGCTTTCCCCGCCGACCTTCGTGACTTTCCCTTCCTTCGAGACCTTCGTGGTTAAGCCTAAACTTCTCCACCAGATCGGGTCCGCTCGTGGGGCGGGCGGTTCGCTCACAAGAGACTATTTACCTATACCGGCATCTATGCTGAGCTCTATCGCCTGCTGATCCCGCTGCGACTGTCAAAACCGTAAATAATCCATACGAAGTCAAAAAGGGTTGTCGCGCGACAACCCTTGGAGGGAGCGGCTTTCTGATACGCGACCCGGCCCGTGTGGCGTTGAGTTAGCCAAACGCCACCGATGGCGCCGCCGTCGGTGCACCCGTCAGCCCGCACCAGGCCATTGTCATTCAACGCATTAACAGGTTTTCAAAACCATTCATTTGCCCTCCGGCCGCCCGCTCGTCCACGAATGCCGCACAGCAAAAGGAGCGAGACACATGGGCAAGCACGGCGCGAGCACCGGCCACGAGGACGAGGTTGGTTCTTTTTTGAAAAAAAGAACCAAAAAACTTTTGTCTGTTTGGGTTCGCGCTGCCGGCGGCGGACGTACCATTCTGCCGGCTTGCCTGGCTTTGGTGAGCGTGCCGGCGATCGGCCATGCGACGAGCATCAAGCCGCTATATCGTTTTGCATATTCGACCGCGGTGCCGAGCTCTTATCCGGCCGGCCGATCGCCCCAAGCCGAGCTGATGCAGGCTGCGGATGGCAATTTCTACGGCACCGCAACCGATGGCGGGGCAGGGGCATGCCCCGATCCTTTCGGCGGCGGCAGCATCATCGGCTGCGGCACCGTGTTCCGCATGACGCCGCAAGGCAAGGTGACGGTGCTCTACGCGTTTCCCTACGACAGCAGCACCAGTACCGCGCCGGACGGCGCCTACCCAACCGCGGGCCTGATCCAGGGCCAGGACGGATTTCTGTACGGTGTCGCGTCGGACGGCGGCGTCCGCTCCAGTTGCAACGGCGCGCTGGGCTGCGGCACGCTGTTTCGCATCTCGACCGCGGGCGCCTTCACCCTGCTGCACCAGTTCTGCAGCGGCGATGGCTGCGCCAACCCCACCGAGGGCGGGCTGCCGGTCGCGCACCTGGTGCAAACGCCCGCCGGCGCGCTGTGCGGCACCACGCAACAAGGCGGTATTGGGAACGACGGCACGGTATTCTGTGCCACCACCGCCGGCAGCGTTTCTACGCTGTATGCGTTCAACCACACCAACGGCACCGATGGCGACCAACTGGATGGCGCGCTGCTGGTCGGCGCCGACGGCGAGACTCTGTACGGCACAACGGCCTTCGGCGGCGCAAAAGGCGGCGGCATCGTGTTCGCCTATCGTGCCGGCGCGATTTCGGTGCTGCATGCGTTCGACAGCGGTTCGAGCACGCCCGGAACCGGCGCCAACCCGGAATGCGCGCTGATCTTCGGCGCTGACGGCAAGCTCTACGGCACCACCTATACGGGGGCCACCGGCGGCGTCATCTTCCGGCTGCGCACCAACGGCACCGACTTCGCCTCCCACGCCGTCTTCAGCCCCGAAATCGCGGGCCAGGGATTCGAGGCAACCTCAGGCCTAGTTCTGGCCAGCAACGGGCTGATGTATGGCACCACCTATGCGGGTGGCACGGGCGGCGACAACGGGTCGGCCTATAGTTACAACCCCAAATCGGGTGCCGCCAAAAGCCCGCTCGTCAGCTTCAACGGCAACACCGGCGCCGGCCCCCGCGCTGCCCTGATCGAGGGCAAGGACGGGTATCTCTACGGCACCACCACGCTATATGGAAATTCCGCCCACGACCAAGGCAGCCTGTTCCGCATCGCACCCGCGCTACCAGGGCAGTAACAACCAGCCGCCGTCGTGGTTGGCCACCCAAACGGCGCCCACGCCCCGAACGTCAATTGCGAGCCGCGGCAGACGCAGGGTGCTGGCCACCATATCGAAAGCGGAAAGGGTTGTCCGGCGACAACCCTTTCCGAACAAGCAATGAAACCGGCGGTTCGCGCCGCCCGGCAACGCCAGGGTCTATGACCGGGACACCGCCAGATGCGCTAATCAACGATTATCAAACTTTATGAAAAGCCGGCGTTTCAACGCATTACACGGGTCCCAGCGGCCAATGACGTCCCAAGCGCCACATACGTCGCTGCGAGCCGCGGCGAAGCACACATGAGTGGATGGCCACGCGACGCGGGGCGCGCGTGCCACGCTCAGACCCGTAGCGCCACCGACCCAAGCTCCGTCATGATCGCGCCCAGAGGTATGTCGTGCGCCGCCGCCGGCACCGCCGGCACCTCCTGCGCCGCGTAGCCAAAACCAACCGCAGGAACGCCCGGGTGCGCGGCAAGCGTCACGTCGTAATAGCCGCCCCCATAGCCCAGGCGATTGCCGGCGCGGTCAAATGCCAGCAGTGGGACAAAGATAAATGCGGGGGTCGCAACCGGCCCGTCGGGGCGCTCGGTGCCGAAACGCTCAGGCAGCATTGCGCAACCAGGGTGCCATACGCGAAATATCAATGGCCGCCCGCGCGGCGGCGTCTGCGGCAGCAGCACACGATGTCCGCGTGTGTGCAGCGCGTGCCACAGCGGCCGCACGTCGATTTCGCCCGGCAGCGGCCACACGCCGGCCACCGCGCTGCCGGGCGTGAAAACCAGATCGCGCAACACATGCGCCGTCAGCGCGGCGCCGCACGCTGGATCGAGCGTCGCGCGCAGCGCCAGCATCCGGCGCCGAAGCTTGAGCTTCTGTCGTGCTAAATCGTCAGAAGGGGGTAAGTGCGGAGCCGCCATGGCCGTTGGCGTGTCATCCTCCCAGAGCCTGCTTGTGCAGGTGGGCGCCGGGTACCGTGACCACGATCACGACAGAGCCAGCTCCCGGGAGAATGCTTATCGGCCCAGGGGATGAACTGCCTGGCGCGCCCAGCAGCCCCGCTCGCACTATGTAGGCGCAACTTGGCTAAACACCAAGGAAGGAAAAAAGGAAGTGTTCTTTTTTGAAAAAAAGAACCAAAAAACTTTTGTCTGTTGGGCTCCGCGCTTGCGGATCACGATTGCGGCAGGTCCGAACGGCGCAAGAGCAAAAGTTTTTTGGTTCTTTTTTTCAAAAAAGAACTTCTTTTCTGCTACGCCGCCGCCCGCGCCGCGAACTGATACGACGCACGACCTGTGGTCTCCAGCGTCGCCACGCGCCAGTTTGCCGCATCGGCAAACACCGCGTGGAGCAGCCGGTTATTCAGCGCGTGGCCAGAGCGATGGGCCACAAATCGCCCCTGGATCGGCCCGCCGGCCAAGGCCAGATCACCCACCGCATCCAACAGCTTGTGGCGCACGAATTCGCGTTCCATGCGCAGCCCTTCCGGGTTCAGCACGCGATCGCCGTCCACCACCACGGCATTGCGCAAGCTCCCGCCGAGCGCGCGGCCGGAGTTCTGCAGCGCCTCGATCTCATGCAACTGGGTAAAGGTGCGGGCCGCCGCCAGATCCGCGCGGAACGCGCGATCCGTCAGCTGCAGGCTGAACGCCTGGCGGCCGATCGCCGCCGCATCGAAATCGATGGACAGCGACAAATGCAGCCCAAACCCGCCCGGCCGCAGCTCGGCGAACCCGCGGTCGCCCTCGACGCGCACCGTCCGCAAAATCTCGATCACCTGGCGCGGCGCGGCCTGATCGATCACGCCGGCGCAATCGATCAGGAACAGAAAGGGCGCCGCCGACCCGTCCAGCACCGGCAGCTCCGGCCCGTCCACCACCACCACCGCGTTATCCACGCCGGCGCCGGCGAACGCCGCCATCAGATGCTCCACCGTGCCGACACAGCCCTGCTCGGCCCCGAGCATGGTGCACAAACGCGTGTCCACCACGCGGTCGAACCGCGCTGGGATGTCCAGGCCAAGATCGGTCCGACGGAATACGATTCCGGTGCCCGGCGCCGCCGGCTGCAGCGACAACGCCACCCGCCGGCCGGTGTGCAGCCCGATGCCGACGCAGCCGATGGCAGCCTTCAGCGTGCGCTGGCAGCCGATGCTCGTCATCGGCGCAAGGCTGTCTACCATTCCGTCCATGCGTGCCCGCTGCCCCTGGGCGTCTGCCTGCGTGCTCCGGTTGTGGAGCGGCAGGCGAATCGCCTCTGAATTGTTAACGCAGCGGAAACTAGGCATGACTTACGGCCGCGGCGAGTCAATCATTATTGCCGTTTGTTTCTACTCAGATCATTGATCTTAAAGCATATTTTGCAGTGCTTTGAGGTTAACGCCGCAATAATGCTGCGGTCGGCCCCAACCCAGGCCGACATATCGACACGCCGGACGCGCCCGAACAAACCGGCAGCGGCCGCATTTTAACATGTCGTACGAAACAAAAGCAGGCTACGCTCATGTATGGTCCGCTTCCATGCGCCTGTCCTGGCACAACAAAGGTGAACGCCGCCGGTCAGCGTCCCGGTTCCGGGAATGTCCTGCCGCCTCCGGCGCAGACCCGGCCGCTCGCCGCGCTACCGGCCCAGGCAGACACCGACGCGCTTTTTCGCACCGCCGCAGCACTGGTCCCCGGTCACGTCTTCGTCATCCAGCCGGACGGGCAGCGCCTGTATGCCAACACGCATTACGAAACGACCACCGGCGTGCCGATCGACAAACTGCAGGGCGATGGCTGGCGCGCGGTGCTGCATCCGGATGACGCGGGGGAGACGCTGGCTGCCTACGCGGCGGCGCTGCGCGGCGAATCCCCGTGGGAACGGCGCTTTCGCATCCGCACCGGTGACGGCACCTATCGCTGGTATTTGAGCCGGCTGCGGCCGCAATACCGCGAGGACGGGTCGGTCGCCGTCTGGGTCGGCGTCGAGGTCGATATCGATGAGATGGTCACCGCGCAGCAGATGCTTGACCGCAACCGCGCCGAACTGGAGGAGAAAGTGGCGGCGCGCACGCGCGCGCTGGAGGCGGCGGCCGCCGACTTGAAGGCGGAAATGGCGCGGCGCGAGGCGGCCATGGCGGCCTTGGCGCACAGCCAGAAGGTCGAGGCGCTGGGGCAACTGACCGGCGGCGTCGCGCATGATTTCAATAATCTGCTCTCCGCCATCATGGGCGGGCTCGAGCTGATCGAGCGCCGGACGGACGACCCGGCGGTGGAAAAACTGGCGCAAAACGGGCTGAAAACTTGCGAGCGCGCGGCAGCACTGGTGCGCCAGCTGCTGGCGGTGGCGCGGCGCGATCCGCCGGAGCCGGCGCGCGTCGAACCAGCCCGTGCGCTGCCGCAGCTCCGCAACCTGCTTCGCCACGCCGTGCCTGTCGGCATCGAGCTGACCATCGAGGCGACGCCCGACACCTGGCCCGTGCTGGTCGACCCGCCGCAACTGGAAACCGCGCTGTTGAACCTGACATTGAACGCGCGCGACGCGATGCCGACCGGCGGGCGCCTCGCCGTCACGGCCGCCAATTGCCCGATCGACGCTGCCCGCCCGGTGTCGCTCCCGGCGCAGGATTATGTGCGCATCAGCGTGGCCGATTCCGGCTGCGGCATTCCCCCGCATATCATGCCGCGCGTGCTGGAGCCGTTCTTCACCACGAAGCCCCCCAGCGAGGGCAGCGGATTGGGCCTGGCGATGGTGCAGGCCTTCGTGCGCAACGCCGGCGGCGAGATCGGCATTTACAGCGCGCCTGGGCAGGGCACCGTCATTTCGCTGTTTCTGCCGCGTGCGGCGGACGCGCCGGCCGCCGCGCCGCAAGCCGTGCCGCCGCCCCCCGAACCCGCGCGCAACGCTACCGTGCTGGTGGTGGACGATAATGACGCCGTGCGCTTCATCGCCACCGCGTTCCTGCGCGATGCCGGCTACCACGTCATCGAAGCCTCCAGCGGTCAGGCGGCTTTGTCGCTGATGCGCACCGATCCGGCCGACCTGCTCGTGACCGATCTGGCGATGCCGGTCATGGACGGCACGCAGCTCGCCGCGCAGATACGCGCGGGATGGCCCGGCCTGCCGGTGATCTTCGTCACCGGCTACGGCGACAAATTCGACCTGTCGCGCGAGCGAACGGTGCAGAAACCATATGCGGCCAAGACGCTGCTGGGTGCGGTGGCCGACGCTTTGCGAGAAGTTTGCAAGAAGTGAGAAAGAAGTGAG
>Ga0116228_10000079_pt1 | contig 57882 bp, 53 predicted proteins | sample S1TSphfallax_2_FD_89694 | JGI IMG/M metagenome (GOLD analysis project Ga0116228, IMG submission 89694) | Host-associated microbial communities from peat moss isolated from Minnesota, USA - S1T2_Fc - Sphagnum fallax MG | ecosystem: Host-associated > Plants > Peat moss > Unclassified | place...
ACAGTATAACTTCTAGTATTTATATTTGTTAATCAAGTTTAAAATATTACATATTGCCTGTTTTTAGAATATAAGATAATTTCCTTTCTATTATTTTATGTAACTTTTTCGCGTTGTACCCTTTAACACACGGCTTTACATTATGATTGACTGTATCCTAGTGAATCATCAAACGTTTGTCAAGTGGTTTAGCGGTGAACCATCATGGAAAACTAATAGTTCTCCTGGTTGAATTTTTGTCCAAACTTCGTTGTCAGTCAGAGGAGTTGTGGCGATCACAGCAACGCGATCGCTCGGTGTTGTCAGCTCACTAAAATCTACAGTCACATCTTGATCGATCAAATGAGCTGCTGCAAAAGGTGCTTTTCGGACAATATAAGCTAAATTAGTCGAACAATGGGCAAAAAAATGTTCTCCATTGGACAATAAATAATTAAATATACCTATAGAAGCTATTGACTCAGTAATTTTGGCGAGGACGGGATACAGTTCTTCTAAAGCAGGTTCTTTGGCGGGAAATTGCTGTCGCAAAGTATTTAAAATCAAACAAAATGCTTTTTCACTATCAGTCTCACCCACTGGTTGAAAGCAACCATTCTGTACCGGATGAAAATCTGGCAAATTCCCATTATGAGCAAACACCCAATACTTACCCCAAAGTTCTCGTCTAAAAGGGTGACAATTTTCTAAATTGACTTTGCCTTGAGTTGCTTTGCGAATATGAGCAATTACATGGGTAGAGTGGATAGGATACTGACAGACGAAATTGGCGATAGGTGAGTAAATTGAGGGTTTAGCGTCTAAAAAAGTCCGACATCCTTTTCCCTCAAAGAAAGCAATACCCCAACCATCAACATGGTCGTCTGTCTTTCCCCCCCGCGCCGAAAAGCCTTCAAAGGAAAAGCAAATATCTGTTGGTACGTTACAATTCATTCCCAGAAGCTGACACATTTCTCTATTTATAGATCTCTTCTTTGGGGATTAAGATACTCCAAAACTGCTGTTTGGAGATGATGCGATCGCTGCAATCTGAAGAATATTTATAATTCTCTTATCCGGATCTTAAGCATCTCCAAATTGACTGTACACAAAAATCTGTCTGTGATCAGGATGAATTTTAGGTATCTATTGGGTAGTTGACTAGAATTTCTGAAAATTGAATTAGAGTACAAATATATACATTTACACCAGCCAATAACCAAAACAATGGTAGCAACCGCAGTTAACCCCTATCTAGAGAACAACTTTGCCCCAGTTCAACCAGAAATTACTGCTGATACCCTAAAAGTAATTGGTGAACTACCCCAGGATCTAGCCGGAATTTTCTTGCGCAATGGTCCCAATCCCCAATTTCCGCCCATTGGTCAATACCACTGGTTTGATGGTGATGGGATGTTGCATGGTGTAGAAATTAGTAACGGTAAAGCTACTTATCGCAATCGCTATATACAGACAGCAGGATGGAAAATCGAGCATACAGCAGGTAAAGCTATCTGGAGTGGATTTCTCGAACCACCACAGCTAGATAATCCCTATGGGCCTAAAAATACTGCCAATACAGCCCTTGTCTGGCATTCTGGACAGCTATTAGCCCTATACGAAGGGGGAAGACCTCATGCGATCGCCTTACCAAACTTGGAAACGATCGGTGAACACGACTTTCATGGTAAACTGTCAACTCCATTCACAGCACATCCTAAAGTAGACCCGGTGACTGGGGAAATGATGTTCATTGGCTATTCATTTCAACCCCCATACTTAAATTACGGAATAATTTCTCCCACAGGTGAGTTGCTATGGACAGTACCAATTGAGCTACCAAAAGCAGTGATGATGCACGACTTTGCTATCAGCGAAAACTATACAATTTTCATGGATCTACCACTGACTTTGGACACGGAAAGGATGAAAAGGGGTGAACCAATGATTGCTTTTGAGAGCGATCGCCCTAGTCGCTTTGGTATTTTACCCCGACACGGTGATAACAGCCAAATCCGCTGGTTTGAAGCTCCTCCCTGCTACATCTTCCATACACTTAACGCCTACGAACAGGGAGACGAAGTAATACTTGTTGCTTGTCGGATGAATTACACTAGCGTCTTAGGTACAGTAGATAAATCTCAAGACCCAGATGGTGATATTCCCCGTCTACATCGCTGGAAATTCAACCTGATCACAGGTACAGTACATGAGGAAAGACTAGACGACATCGCCGCCGAATTTCCCCGGGTCAACGAAACCTTAGTTGGGCGAAAAACCCAATTTGGTTATCTGAGCAAAATGAGTTTAGGTGCTGTACCTTTGTTCGACGGCGTAATTAAGTATGATATCCAAAATGGTCAATCTCAAACCCATAAATATGGACAAAGACGCTATGGGAGCGAAGTTGTATTTGCACCCCGTCCTCATGGGATAGCAGAAGATGATGGTTGGCTGATGACTTTTGTTCACGATGAAAGTACAGAAACTTCCGAATTATTGGTGCTAGATGCTCAACAAGTGACTCATGAGCCTATAGCACGGGTGTTAATTCCCCAAAGAGTACCCTATGGTTTTCATGGTACTTGGATATCTAACGCACAAATAAGCGGCTAATTCTGATCTACGCCCCTCCCAAGGATCGCAACTGGTGTGGTGAGGGGTAAGTTTAGAAATAGTCTCTTAGAGATTTATTTTGGTATCTTGGTTGATGCTGTATCCAGCGCCACACTGATGGACTAAAATGATTTCTACTATGATAAAACTATCAAGCTTTCACTGAGGTGCAAATGACAGATTGGAAATATGAGGCTAAAGTAGCTGAGATAGAAAAAATAGTTGCTCGGATTGAAGCGGGCGAATTAGAGTTAGCGGAGGTATTTGAGCAATTTGCTGCTGCTGTTGATTATCTACAACAATGTGAAAGTTTCTTACAGCAACGCCAGCAGCAAGTTAATATATTGATCGAAACTCTTGAGGAAGATTAAATTAGTCCACAATGCTAAAACAGCATAAACTATTTTTTGGGTTTATCTGACAAAGGAAGGCGCTGTGACTAAATTCTTATTCGTTACTGATTTAGATAATACTCTCGTTGGTGATGACAAAGCACTATTAGAATTAAATGAGCGTTTAGCAAAGCATCGTCAAGAGTATGGAACTAAAATTGTTTACGCTACTGGGCGATCGCCTCTACTTTACCGCAAATTGGCAACAGAAAAACATCTTTTGCGATCGGATGCTCTGGTCTTGTCTGTAGGAACAGAAATCTATCTAGACGGAAGTGAGATTCCAGACGAAGAATGGTCTCAAATCCTTGCTCCTGGATGGGACAGAGCAGCGATCTTATCAGTCACAAAACACTTCAGCGATTTAATTGAGCAACCAGAGTCAGAACAACGTCCTTTCAAAATCAGTTTCTTCCTCCAAGAGGATAAGTCGGACATTTTAACACAACTAACAGCAGAACTGGAAAAACTGAACTTACATGTAAAGTTGATTTATAGCAGTGGTGAAGACCTTGACATTCTACCTCGTAACAGCGATAAAGGGCAAGCAATGAAATTTCTGCAAAAAAAATGGGGATTTACATCCGAAAAAACTGTAGTTTGTGGTGATTCAGGTAATGATATTGCTTTATTCGCGGTAGGTAATGAACGGGGAATTATTGTTGGGAATGCTCGGAGTGAGTTACTTGTATGGCTCGATCAGTATCCATCTGATTACCGCTACCTTGCACGAGAATTTTATGCAGGCGGAATTAATGAAGGATTGCAGCATTTTGGTTTTTTATCATGATTAGCTATCTCAAAGGTTTGGTGGCTGGCGTTCAAACAGTGGGTCAGGGTCGCTCAATGCTGACTCTGGAAGTAAATGGTATTGGATATGACTTACAAATCCCCCAAGGTCTAGCTGAAACACTGACAAAGACGGGAGAAGAAGTCCAGATTTTTACCCATTACCAAATTCGAGAAGAAATACCTCTACTCTACGGGTTTTCCTCTCCCTCGCAACGAGATTTATTCCGTTATTTAATCTCTGTGAGTGGGATTGGCGCAGCAAGTGCTTTAGCCTTGCTGGATACTTTAACACTACCAGATTTAGTCCAAGCGATTATCGCCGCCAATGTCCAAATGTTAATTCAAGCTCCGGGTGTGGGGAAGAAAACGGCTGAACGCATTTGTTTAGAACTCAAAAGCAAGTTGATCGAATGGCGCAAGTCGGCTGGCTTTTTTGTCGCTACGGGCGGACCAGCACCCCAGATACTTGAAGAAGTACAAATGACCTTATTTGCTCTGGGATATACTGCTGATGAAGTTAGTCAGACTTTACATATTGTCAGTGAAGATATTGGACTAACTAAGGAAGCTTTTGTAGAAGATTGGATTAAACAGGCGATCGCTCACTTGAGTAGTAAGGAAGCTGGTTTATGAATCGGAATGATCCATATGCTTGGATAGACTCCTCTCTAGACACTATTCATAAAGCTAATTGGTATCGCTCAGTCGAAACTGTTGAAAGTCTTCCCGGCGCAACAATTGTACTATCTGGACAAGAAGTAATTAATTTTGCCAGCAATGATTACTTGGGACTAACAAGTGATGAACGCTTGCAAGAAATGGCTATTAGTGCTATCCGCACTTGGGGTACAGGAAGTACTGGTTCCAGGTTATTGACTGGACATCGAGAGTTACATCAGCAATTGGAAATTGCGATCGCAACTATCAAGCAAACTGAACGCGCATTAGTATTTAGTTCCGGTTATCTAGCTAATTTAGGAGCAATAACTGCTGTAGTTGGTAAACGGGATTTAATCTTATCCGATCAATATAATCATTCAAGTCTCAAAAACGGGGCTATTCTCAGTGGTGCAGCAGTAGTAGAGTATCCCCATTGCGACATACCGAAATTAACAGAAATCTTAAATTATCAGCGACAGCACTATCGGCGTTGTTTGATCATTACTGATAGCGTTTTCAGTATGGATGGAGATTTATGTCCTTTACCTGCATTGTTAGATGTAGCTGCGGAATTCAACTGTATGCTATTGGTTGATGAAGCCCATGCTGCTGGTGTCATGGGTGAAACAGGTGCGGGTTGTGTGGAACATTTTGGTTGTACTGGTAGGGAGTTAATTCAAGTTGGTACTTTAAGCAAAGCTGTGGGGAGTTTGGGCGGATATGTTGCTGGTAGCAATAAATTCATCGATTTCTTCCGCAATCGAGCTCCTACCTGGATCTACACTACAGGTCTTTCACCCGCAGATACAGCTGCTGCTCTAGCTGGAATCAAAATCATTCAACGAGAACCACAACTCCGTAAACGACTATGGCAAAATATAAATTATTTGCAATGGTTAATTAGAGAGCAATTACCAAATTTAAACGTGCTACCTTCACAATCTGCGATAATTTGCATTCAGTTGTCTAGCGCGACAGAAGCTCTCAAAGTGGGTCAACATCTCCGAAACGCAGGAATTTATGCGCCAGCAATTCGTCCTCCAACAGTCCCCACAAGTCGCATTAGAATATCACTCATGGCGACACATGAAATAGTTCATCTGGAAAAATTGGTGGAAACACTACAATTTATTTTTGCTTTGCAGGATTTTCAATTATGAAACTTCGTTTACTATGTTGATAAATTGGCTAATAACCAACGTGTAGCAGCAATATGACCTTCAGTAGATGATCGCCTCAATGCTAACTCAATTAAATCAATCTTTAATCCTGGTAAAACTTGAGATTCGCGGATATGGGTAATTTCTGTAACCGATAAACAAGTAGCGATGATTCGACTAGTTGCTACATCCACAACCCAATATTCCCATACACCTAATCGCTGATAAAGTTTTAGCTTATTGCTAGTATCATCTACTAAAGAAGTAGCAGCAATTTCTACCACCAAATTAGGTGGTTTTAACTGATTTAGATTAACTGGAGAATTATTATGTGGTGGAAAAACTAAATCTTTCCCAACATAAAAAGCCATATCTGGTTGACATGCGCTAATAGGTGTTTTTCTAAAATTAGCATTTGTCAACCCTTGGATATTAATATCTTTAAGCATACCATAGGCAAAAATTATAACAGAATTAACCATTTTCTTGCACTGATTAATATAGATATTCTATTATATCCTAATTTCTGAGAGAATCGCCATTCTAGATCCCCCCTAACCCCCCTTGCTAAGGAGGAACTAGAGTCAAAGTCCCCCTTTTTAAGGGGGATTTAGGGGGATCTAAAATGTTTGTATACCGAGAAGATAACTTTTCAAACAACCTCTAAGATATATCTGGAAAAATTATGTGTTTTTTGTCATCAAGCATAATAATTCCTTGTTCTTGTAATTTACCAATTAACCGGGTAATTGTGACTCTAGTTGTACAACAAGCATTGGCTATATCTTCATGAGTAAAACGCACAGTCAAACGGATACCTGAAGGTATTCTTTGTCCAACTTGTTGTTTCAGAAATTCTAATAAATGATGGAGTCTTTCTTGAACACGTCGTCTACCAGATATAACTAAAAAAGATTCTGTTTGTTGTAATCTCTGCTGAATTTTTGGTAAAAGAGCATGACTTAACGTGGAAAAAAAACCGATTTCGGAAACATTGATTGAGACTAATTCAACATCAGTCTGAGCTGTAGCTTGGTAAATCGCTAAAGATGTCATACTAGAACCAAAAACCATTTCCTCGGCGACTAAGCCGATAAGTATTTCTTCTCCTGTCTCGCAAAATGTACTCAGTTTTACCAAACCCCGACATACATATAAAATGACTAGGGGATTGAGGGGAATATTTTCTCCCTTATCATATTTATATATAGGACGATTGTCAGTTAATTCCTCCTGATTTTGATGGGGATGGGATTCTAATCTTTGACCAGAAGTATCCCGCAACAACCAGAGCAATTTAGTAGGCTGTTCAGACTCATAATCTATAACTGTTACTGTTATAGATACTGCTATATATTTGCCATAATGCTGCTGCAAAAGCAATAATATTTCTTTAACATTTTGAGAATGAGATATTTGGATCAGCTCGTTGGTAAATTGTTGTGGTTCTGCTGGGAAGACAAAATCAATTATGGATTTTCCTCTGAGATAATCCTGACTAACATTGATCAGTCTAGCAGCAGCAGTGTTAACTGATTGAATAATCCCTTCTGGATTGGTGACTAAATACGCATCTGGTGCGAGTTCAAATAAATTTTGATAATATTGGCGTTCTGTTTCTAGCAAATTGTGCGTTTGTATCAGTTCTTCATGTTGTTGGTAAACTCCCTCTGCTTCTGCTTGTATACTTTTTGCAGCACTGTACAGTTGATGAAAAGCTTGTGGTAAAAGCTCTGATGGTATCCAAGTTAGTACATAAGCAGTTTCGGACAAATCAGTTATATGCTTGTGTAATATCTCTACTCGCTGGACAAGTTGTTCTATATTCACGCTTGCATTTTAAACCTAGGAGATGAACAGCACTAGTTACGTACTTTATGAGATTAACTATAACTATCACTATTCACTTCTATCTCAGGAAGGAAACTAGGTTTCCTCTGGACATAGGTTAGAGACTGTTTGTAAAGGATTAAGAAAGCACTGGAAAAGTCTAAAATCGCCCTCACCCCCTCGCCCCTTGGGAGAGCGGGAAATTCAAAGTCCCTCTCCCAAGGGGAGAGGAATTTAGGGTGAGGGCGTTACTCCTAAACAGACTTGTTCATAACGTTGACCGGCTATTTCCCAGGTAAATTCACTTTCTATAAGTTGTCTAGCATTATGGGAGAGTTCCAAACGCAATCCTGGTTGTGTAAATAGCCTAGAGATAGCAGTAATATATTCTATAGGTTGATTGGCTCTAATTGCACGCAGTGGTGTTGTTCCGTCGTCTACAGTTAATCCCTCTAAACCGCGATCGCTTGCTACGACAGGTACACCAGCAGCCATAGCTTCGAGAGTTTTATTCTTAATCCCAAAACCTGTACGCATAGGGATGACGCATATAGTTGCTTTGTGGAGATACTCTACCATAGAAGGAACCGATCCCACAACATTTACTCCTGGTTGTGATTGGAGAGCTAAGACCTCCGATATCGGACGAGAACCAACAATATCAAAAGTTGTTTGCGGATAAATTTTTTGGATTTCTGACAACACAGTACTGCTAAAAAAGCTGACAGCATCAATATTGGCTAAGTTGTCCATTGCGCCAATAAAAATTAGACGATATCCTCCTGGATCAACTGTTCTACAGGGAAAAGCTGCTAAGTCTACACCATTGGGAATGACTGAAATTTCAGCTTGCGGATGAAATTTTTGCATTTGCAATTTATCATCCTCTGTTGTGACGACAAGGCGAGAAAACTTTTGACAGTATTGCTTTTCGTAGCGATATAATAGGGGTAGGTTAATTCTATCCCTTAACTTATTTTCTGATGTACTAGTAGCTAATTGATTTAAGCAAGTTCCATAAACAGAGCTATGTACATTCACAATAGTTGGACATTTAGATGAGAAATGTGGTCGGATATAAATTTCGTTTACACTATGTTCGCAGGTAATTACATCATATTTACCATCATGGATAAATTTGTCGATCCATTCTTGCATGGGAGGTGAGTAACGATTAAGTACACTGGGAGGTGTTCCCTGTAATAGAAATTGCCATAATCGCTGCAATTTCCTGGGTATTCCTAAATCGGTATTTTCTTCTGGAGGGCGATCAAAGATAATCAGTTGGTCTACAAATTTGTTTAAGTGTTCTATTTCTGAGTCTGTCACACTGCGATCGCGTTGGGTGACTAAGAACAGAGAATGGCGTTGACTCAAGTATTTCAGCAAATTAAATGTTCTTACTTGAGTTCCTCCCCTGGTGGGAGGATAGGGAAAGGTGGCGGACAGCATTAAAATCTTCATAAGACAAGGATCAACAGTTAAGTTAATTTATAAGTAAGAAACTGTTTGTAAACTTCAGCCCTCACCCTAAATCCCTGAATTTCCCCCTCTCCCTTTGGGAGAGGGGCTAGGGGTGAGGGCGATTTTTTGATACTTTTACAATATGCCAAAAATCTCCGTTTGTATTCCTACGTTTAATCGGTTTCAACTATTACCGTTCGCCATCGAAAGTGTTTTAAACCAGTCAGAGCAGGATTTTGAATTAATTATTTGTGATGACGGTTCCAGCGATCGGACACCAGAGATAGTATCAAAATACACCGATAACCGCATCAAGTATATCCGCCATCCGCAAAATATCGGTAAAAGTAATAATATGCGTTCTGGCTTCGATGCTGCAAGTGGCGAATATTTGATTAAATTCGATGATGACGATCGCTTGACTAGTGATTTTCTCTACAAGACTGCGACAATTCTGGATCTAGATCCTAGCCTGGATTTTGTTGGTACAGACCATTGGTTAATTGATATCCACAATGTACGAGACGAGGAAAAAACCCGACAAAATTCTCAATATTGGGGAAGAAGTGACTTACTCCCAGGAGTAGTTCCTAATTTGCTAGAAGTTGTGTTTGTCCGCCAAAGTTTCCAAATTGGAGCCACGCTATTTCGCCGTCAAACCCTGGTGGATGTGGGTTTTATGATGCCAAACTGGCAGAACTGTGAGGATAATGATTTATTCGTGCGCTTGGCTTTAGCAGGAAAAAAGGCTTATTACCTCCCAGAGCTATTAATGGAATATCGCGTACACGCTGAACAGCAAGGTATTCACCGCGCTATTCCTTATTTACAAGATAAAATTCGATACCTAGCAAGTTATCAATTGCCATCACCAGAATTAGAGAAGATTCGTCTAAATCGGCTAGCCCAAACGCAGCTAATATTAGGTTTACGTTTAATTGAACAAGGAGAAACAGTAAAAGGTCGAGAGTTGGTTTTGTCCGGTAAATCTGCTGGAGGTGTCAAAGCCTTCATTGGTCTGGGATGTTCTCTTTTACCAATAGGCTGGCGCAGCCTAGCTTTTCAAATTCTCCGCGAACTACGATAGTACTAGGGTTATAAGTAGTATTTATTAATACTTACTGTTTTAAGAAGAAAATGTAATGTTTTAAGATATAATGTTCCTGTAAATTTTCATTTCTTGGTTCAGATATCGCAGTATATAGAGTTGATCTTACTTGATTTTCATTAGCTCTTTTTTCGCTTTAGCATTTTAAAGCCTAATTTATAAAATTTAAGCCACAGCAATTTTAACTATCTTTAAACCAATTTAATTCTGTAGTTAACCACTTACGGGTATTATTTAGGCAATCTAACTTTTTTCATTTAACTTCGAGTGAAAAACAGAGGAAATTTTATGACATCATTTGCGGAAGTTATTTTAAGGAGTATAAATCCTTTTGATAATATGCGGACTGTTCACTTTTGGCATCAGCCAGAACAAGCAGAAGTTGTAGTTGAATATATTCATCAAGATGCTTTTATTGCTATTGAAGAAGTACTCAATCAAGTTATTCAGGATCATAGTACACGTACTGTACTAATTAATGGAGAGAGTGGTTCCGGTAAAACTTATCTTTTAGGTAGACTAAGGAAACAGTTTAATTATAAAGCTTTTTTTGTCGCCATTCCCCCATTCCCTCTGCGCGATGGTATTTGGCGACACGTTTTGCGCTATACTTGTAACACTTTAGTATATGTGTCAGAAAATAAAAAAGAACCTCCATTTTTAACTTGGTTATCTGCTACTAAACAACGCATCAAAGATGATTTATTGGATTTTCTCCGCAGCGATCGCCAAAAATTCATTGCACATCTCAAAGAAACATATAAACAAGATAATATTCATAATGCTGAATCTTTTTTTGGTGTATTGTATGATTTAACTATCCCAGAATTATTTCCTAAAGCTTGTGAGTATTTACGTGGTGATGATTTAAGCGAAGACGATCTACAAGCTTTACGGTTGAAGAGAGCGATCGATACAGAAACTTCAGCCAGAGAGATGTTAACCAACCTGAGTCAAGTTGTTGGTATTTTTCAACCAATAGTACTTTGTTTCGATCAAATCAATAGCATTGCGCGTTTACCAGATGGATCAATAGATTTATTAGCATTATTTGATATTAATACTAAAATCCGCGAAGAGGGTAAGAATTTACTCTTAATTATTGCTGCTTCTACACATACATGGGAAGAAAATAAATCGACCATAAATAAAGCTGATAAAGCCTATGTCGATAAAAAAATAGAACTAAAAGGGATTAGTTTAGCACAAGCGGAAATATTACTAGCTTCTAAACTGCATATTTTACACTCCCAAGCCAATCCTCAACCACCTTCTCCGATTTATCCTCTCAATCGCCAAATGCTGGAAAAAAAGTTTCCTGAAGGTAGAACTATTGTGAGAGATTTACTCATTTGGGCTAGAGATGTATTTCAAACTTACAAAGAATGGTTGACTAAAAATACGAAAAATGCGTCACTTAATCTGACCGAACTCAAGGAGCCTTTAAAAATTTCAGGAGAAGCTTTAAAATTAGCAGATTTTAAAGTAAAATGGCGAGAAGAATTTACAATGATTCAGCAGAGAATTACCAAATTAAACCAGCTATCATCTCCAGAACTAATTCAAATGTTTCAGGATGTTTTACTAGCTTTAGGTATACAAGGTATTGTTTATCCTCTGTTTGTCCGGACAAAATATGCAAGTTATTCTATAGGCTATGAATTAACTGGTAAATCAGGGTTGAATGGAGTTGTTTGGTCAGAAGATCCCAATATGACTAGTTTTCTCTATGTAATAGAAGCTTGTAGAAACAAACTTGAAAGAGACCCGTCCCTCAAACTATCCTTAATCCGGGCTGAATCTTTGGGAAGTTCAAAAATTCCAGCTTTCCAAGCCTTTGAAGAAATCTTTGTGAATTCTCCTCACCGTCATATTACCCCAACTTTGGACTCTGTTCATTTTTTAGCTACATACGCTAGTTTAGCTAGAGACGCTAAGGAAAATGACTTAGTGATAAATGGGAAAATTATTCATCTTGAGGAATTACAATCTCTGATAAATAAGACTCAGACTTTACATTATTGTCAATTACTGCAAAATTTGGGAATAGTGAAAAAGCCTAAGCATAAAGATAGTGAAGATTCGGTTAAAAATTTGACCCTATCTGCTAGAGTGAACGAAGAATTACATGAATGTAAAGACTACATACTTGATCTAGTGATAACTCAAGAATTTTTGAGTAGAAAAAATCTGATTCAGAGTGCTTCAATTCATTTTTTAGAGTTAACTGAGACTCAAATTGATGGACTGATCCAACAATTATGCTGGGACAACAAAATCAAAATGATTGACCCGAAAGCTCCTCTTGAATCTCAGCTAATTTGTTTATTTCCCAAAAAGTAAATCAGTTCGTAGTTGCGCTTCAGCGCAATCAAATCCTAAACACAAACGAATTCCATCAAATTTACATAACTTTACATAGGTATAATTATTTTTCCCTCTATACTTAGTTTTTGAAGTTTTTCGTAGGTTCCATTCCCAAAACCACCAGTCTTATGATCACCACGTTTAGTTGATTCTTTGAGATTTGACCAAGTTAAACTATTCAATTCCTTCCAATAATTGATGGCTTCTATAGCAGCTTCAATATCCGGCTTACGGAAGGAATTATCTTCCTTCAATCTAAGTTCTATTTCTGAGTTAGTCGCTATGAGTAAATTTAAAGGTATTTTTTTTACTGGTTGTATCTTCTCATCAATTAGTAGTGACATTATATTTTTTACAAGTGATGTTAGATCTTCAATTTTGCTATCAAATAATCTGAGCTTTTCGTCAATTTCAGTTGTGACTACATTTTTATTTAATTGAACGGATAACTCATTTATTCTGGTATAAATCGGCTTCAGTTTTTGTTCTAGCAATTCAGCAATACCTCCGTCATTGATAACTATATCAGGATCTGGAACCTTAATAATATCAATTTGCTGTCTTACCAAATCCTCTGCTGTGGGAGAAATTAAAAAGGCGTTGACCATTTCACATTTACGGGGATTTTTCTCTCTAGCACGGACAGCAGCATAATACGCCAAATCTCCATCAACTACTGTATAACTTTCTAATCCAGTCATTTTCACCACTAACGGATTAATCAGTCCTCCAGTTTCGATAATCAGATCTGCAAGATTCTCCAAATCAGCCTCAGCAAAATTTGACCTGGGGACAACAGAATTAATACTTTCTACATCTACTAAAACAAAATCAAACATTAAAGACTCTCCATTTTTTCCATAACTTCAGATGCTAACATATTAAATTCATTAGCAGACATCTGAGCGGAAGATTTTGATTCAGCAAATTTGATAATTGATTTAGGATCGGGATATTCTAATTCGCCAACTTGTAGTGTTTGATTCATACATTCAGATAATGCAGTTCTATCATAAATCACTGTCTCCAGAAGAGGTAGTTCATATTTTTCCGAAATCACTTCTCTTTGTTTAGGAAAAGTGTACTCCAAAAACTTAGCATTAGTGGAAATTTTAGACGCAAGCACGCCAATTATTTTAATTGGTGGCTGACCCATAACTTTTCGAGACTCATTAGTTTCATTGATAAAATTTTTAACTGTCGGTAATCCTTGGTTAGCAAAAGGTTTTAAATCGGAAGGAATTATTAAGTAATCAGTAGTAATCATTGCTATTTCAGCATATAAATCCCTAGCAGGTGGAGTATCTATAATCACGATGTCATATTGATGCTTCACTTGTTTGAGCTTAGTTAATAGACGGCTACGGTTAGCTATCATTTTACTGAGTTTGTATTGGTTCTCAATTAAAGTGATATGAGCAGGAATCACATCAATTTCTGGATTATTAAAATAGTCTGATTTCCGAACTATATCTGGAATAAAATCAAAATCTCGTGATTCTATTAGATGAAATACATTCCGCTCTCTTAAAGTATCATCATCCTCAAATTGAAATTTGATCAACCCTGTGGCAAAAGTTGTGTTGGCTTGTGCATCCAGATCTATCAAAAGCACATTTTTACCTTTGTTGCTGAGTGCGGCTGCTAGATTTACTGAAACAGTTGTTTTACCAACTCCACCTTTATTATGGTAGATTGCTATAGTTTTCATGGAACTTTGCTCCCTGATTTGCCGATTTGGATTATTACTGGATATTTTGATATCTAGTGTATCATACAGTTTCTTATCTTTGAGAGAATCCCTACCAATTAAACTTTTAATTTCCTCGATTTTCTCTCCAACGTCTTTACCTCTACATTGAAAGATTAGCTGAACATCTTGTTGAATTTTCTGGTAAATTCTGATTTCCTTACCATTGGTCAACAGACCATGAGAAACATGTAAACTAGTTAAGTATTGTTTGAGTCTCGGAACATAAAAGTTTAAATTCTTTCTGGGATGTTTGGCTTCTATAACCAGACTTAGCGGTGAATTATCATCTAGTACGAAGGGAACTACTTGTGCTGCAAATACCAGAAAATCCAAACGGATACTACCAAGGGCGACTTCTTGATACCATGTATCGGGAGTATATCCCATTTGGGGTAGTAAATATTGAACTATGAGTTTGCTTTCAACTTCACTTTCATTCCGACACAATTCTGGGTTGAAGTTCAATTGCTATATTCCTCTTCGGTGTCAACAACTATTTTCCATAAATTCGTTATACATCTAAGCATTTTATTCAATATATATTTTTTCTTGGTTAATTTCTAGAGCGCTATATCTATACATACAAAAATTTACATATTTATATTAACTCAAATGGAATACCAGGCGATCGCTTCGCCCGCCTTTAACATCGCGTAAGCACCCACTGTTATGCATCCAAATCGCCCTCACCCTAAATCCCTCTCTCTATGGGAGAGGGACTTTGAATTTCCCCCTCTCCCCTTGGAAGAGCTTTAAAGGGTAGGGGGGTGAGGGCGATTATAAACATCATCTAAATCTTACTTACAGTTTTTCGGTTTTCATTTTAGTGAATAAATCTTCATATTGTTGTTTTGACTTTGTTGATAAAGGTAATAAAAATTCGCTTTTTTCTAGAATCTCTGGATTAACAAGTAGTAAATTTTGGAGTCTTTGATCAATATCTGATGCATTGATATTGTGGGAAATCGGCGAATTAGTTTTAGTCAGGAGAGAAATTTCTTTGCTGATGTTTGATTGACTACAAAAGTCAATCCATGAATAGGCTGTTGGATTATGTGACTGTTGATTCCAGGGATGAACCCACAAGTCTACCCAAATAGATGTTCCTGACTGAGGAATGACTGCGCTGGTTTGTTGATTATTTTCTAATACGGGAATAATATCGTTTGACCAACCAACTGCTAACCAAGTATCTCCGATGACTAATGGTTCTAGATAGGTTTGGGAATCATAGAATTTTACTTGTTGGTTTAAACTGCGTAATTCACTGGCTAAAGCGGAAACTTCGTCCAGGTTTTCTGTATTGTAGGATTTTCCCAGTTTCTTTAAAACTAAACCAATGACTTCTCTAGGATGATTGAGTAAGGAAATACGCGATCGCAGTTCAGGTCGCCATAAATCACTCCAATCTTTGGGTTCCCAACCTAATTCGCGAAATTTATCACGATTGTAAATTAGCGCCGTGTTCCCCCAGAGATAGGGAGCGCCCCAAATTTTTCCTTGAGGATCGATATGACCTTTTTCATCGCGCTTAACCAGTTGTTGCCATTTTTGAGGCAAATTAGCCCAAGATTGATATTTATCTACTTCTAACGGTTGGATTAAGTTTTGTTGAATTGCTCCTTGTAGCCAATAATCTCCTAATGTGACTAGGTCAGCCTTGGTTTCTTCCTGATGAGAGATCAAGGGGATACGAGGAATGTAGCGAGTCCACCCTTGCTGATCTGGAGTTTTTGGTCGTCGCCAAGTTTGGAGTTTTTCAAATAGTCCGTTTAATTGTGCGACTGGCGTAAATTTTAAGTGCATTCCTGCGCCCAAGCTTTTTTTAAACTTGCTTACCACCTGACCGGGTATGGAACCTTTGAGCAACTGGACATTAAAGTTTACTTGGCTATTGCTAGCACAGCTAGTAAGCAGTTGGGCAATTGCTAGTCCACTTGTACTGAGCAAAAAAGACCGTCGATCCATTGATTTAAGAAAAATTGAGTATTTGCTTGGATGTTTAAGAGACTGTTTGTAAACTTCGCCCTCACCCTAAGTCCCTCTCCTCTTGGGAGAGGGACTTTTGATTTTTCCCCCTCTCCCAGAGAGAGAGGGGCTAGGGGTGAGGGCGATATAGATCGAGTTGGGCTTCGATCGCCGCTAACATTTGTCCTTGCTGCCAATTATGACTCAAATTAGCCGCTATACAGGCTGCTCCAGCGCCAACACCTTCTTTGACAAATCCTCGTTCATAGGCTTGGAGTTGGGGATAGCGAGCATGAGCAAAACTGAGTTGTGTGGCTAATAATATAGGATTAAGGGTTGAGTCAGGATCTTTGATCAGATTGAGAGCTAAATCAACAGTACCTCCAGTAGGGTCTTCGGCTACCCATCGGGTAGTACCTATAGATATTTGGTCTGGATACCATTCTAGTTGATAAGTTTGAGCGATCGCTTGGATGAGAGCATAAACAGCGAGCATTTGAGTCCCACCGGCTAACATGACTCCACAACTACGACTAGCGGCGATCGCCATTCCTGCTATCACGATTTGCATTGGGTCGCCCACCGCAGCGACAAGTTCAAACGGTGTGTAAGATTGAGGAATTTTTGCCAAACCAGTTTGTACCACATCCCATTTTTGTAAATGGTTACATATAGGATGGCTGCTATTAACTTTCCCGAATGCGTCAATACCCAATCCAGTCAAGATCGATAGAGCAGTCGTAGTCCCACCAACCACGCACTCGCTTAAAATTAAATAACTTTGGGGAATATTGGCGCTCAGTTGATTACCCCAAAATAGACCTTGATCAAATAAGTGTTTCACAGTCTCTATGTCCATAGCCATAGCTTGGCTTAAGCACCTAGCAGGACTACCGCCTAAATCAATAATTGGTAGATCGGGAATTTGTGGTAGACCTGCATTAAATAGATAAACTGGTATTTGGAGAGTAGAAACTAGAGCACGAGTGATTAATGCAGGACTTGCACCTGCGACTAGGGGTGGTAAGGGATATCGAGGTTTATGCTCTGCTCCGTAATACAGCAATTCAGCATCGGCGCAAGCTGTATATTTTCGATCTTCTGGCGTTCGACCAGCAGCAGAAATTCCTGGAATCAATCCAGTTTCCGTAAACCCTAAAACACAGACAAATGTGGGAAGTTTACCCAAATAACGTTGAGTCCATGCTGCACCCCTCTGGATTTGTGTATAAATCTTAATCATAGCCAATACTGAAATGACTAAATCTCATAATCCAGGATCACCTGTACCCATCGAGGTGGGGGAGGTATGTGATTACCTAAACGTTCTAGTAGTAGCCATGCTGCTATATGTACAACAAATAAGTAAATAAAATTGTTCACAAAAATTATGGCGATCGCCCCTAATTCAATCAAAAAAGCATTGGGATTTGCCAGAATTTCTAACTTGAGGAATATCCACTCAAACACTTCCTTAGCTTGGGTAATGAAGTAAATCCAGAGGTCTTCACCTGATAATACTGACAGCAGCAATAAGCGGAAAAATACACCTAAAACTCCTAGAAGCATACCCAAGGTGATAGAAACACTCCAAGGTACACGGCGATGCCATGCTGCACCTAGAAGCACGCCCATAAAAGCAAAAGGCATGACAAACAACAGACTACGGACTGGTCCCAACAGTACTGATAACAATAATCCTGTAGTAATAGCACCTATCCAAGCAGCACGGTTACCCCAGCGTAAATAAATTAAGGCGATCGGCACAGGAAAAAATATGCGCAAGATAGGACCGAAAGGGAAATAAATATTGATCAACCACATCAAACTGGATGTACTGGCTAAAAAAGCTGTTTCTACCATTCTCAATGGTGCTGCTACTTGGAGTTGCGGTTGGCTTAACTGCTCTGGTTTGTTTAATCCTGGAGAATGATCATCAACAGGCTCAGATTTAGGTTTTAACTCTTCTGGTTCTTCTGGCAAAGCATCTACAATACTCATGTTCTATTTTATTACTCTATAGTACTTTAAAGTCGAGATACTAAACAATGGTTTTTTCCAACGCTAATAAATCGGGAATACAAATAGTATCTTGATCTCGTTTAATTAATCCTTTCTTTTCTAGCCTTGTCAGTACTCTAGTTACAGTTTCCCTGGCCAAACCGCTTAAACTGCTTAGTTCTCGATGAGGTAGGTTAGGTATTTTCGTACTACCCGTTTGTCCTTTTATTCCTTGTCCATCGGCTAAGAACAATAATGTATCTGCTACACGGGACTGACTATCTGATTCCCGCAAGCGCAGTCTCCGGTTAACTTGTCGTAAACGCCTAGCCATCAATTGGGCTAATCTTAGTCCAGCTAATGGCTCCGTATGCATTAACTTAACAAAGTCCTGAGCTGGCATACTACCAATAACTGTGGGGGTTAAGGTAATTACATCCGTCGAGCGAGGAACTTCATCCAATGCTGCCATTTCGCCAAATAATTCACCTTGGCCAATAATATTAAGTGTTACTTCTTTACCATCTAAATTATAAGTACGAATCTTTACCCAGCCATCTACAATAAAGTACACGGAACCACCCCAATCATTTTCCAACAAAATTACCTGATTCGGTGGGTGAGTGCGTGTAACTAAATTAGTCAGAGCTTTTTCTACGACAGTATCAGGCAATCCTTGAAAAAAGGGCGCTGAAGATATCCAATTATGGGCAGTTACGTTTGAGCTAGATCGATCTTCCATTAGCACGTCTTTAAATAATCGAAGCTGCTATAGATATACAAGGACATAAGTACTATTTATAGCTTAAGCTATTAGTATTGCCTTTTTCCGAAATAAAACTAAATTATGTTATACAGGAAAGCTAGAATATCATCGTTTATTATGACTCGAACTATTAAACTTAATTTAATTTTAATTATGGGTTTAAATGGCACAAACATTTCCTCCATAGTAATATATCCCCATTAGGAGTGTTTTTCAAGACTTTAGATGCTAAGGTCCCCCCACTCCTAGTAGTCCATAGCACAATTATCGGCGGAAATTTTGAGTTATAGTTTATCAATTTACTTGGAACTTCCCTAATTGTAAATCCGCTAGACCAAAAGTACATTTTTTTAGTTAACTAAGGTAATTTAAAGTGACTCCCCGTGTAGATGATATTCATAAACTAATAGCAGATATTGACTACCTACTTTCTGGCAGTGGTAACCGCCTATCCAGGATGCTGTCTGGACATGTACAATATGATAAAGATGTTTTACAACAAGTTCGTGATTTCCTGTTACAACTTCAGGAAACCGAATTATCGCAGCAAAACCCCCCTCAACAATCTACGCAACAGCCTTTATCAACACTAGTAAACAGATTTTCCCAAGCAGAAAATAGCCCGCCCAGTTCCCAAGCTTACCAATTACCACAAAAACAGTTTAGTTCCCTCCCAGAACAACTAGAGAGCGAGTTTGCGGATTTACTCCAACCGTTGCGGGTGGAATTAAACGATCTCTTGCACCAAAGAGTTAATCTTATGCAGGAAATTAGACAATTAGAGCAAAAACGCCTGCAAAACTATTCTTTGACTCAACAGCTATTTAATCAAGAGCAGATCATTTCTGAATTTCTGCAAGTGCTGATGAGTCGCTTGCTACCTAGCTTATCACCTTATGTGGCTAATTCCCCAAACGTGACAGCAAATGATGCCTCCGGCGGGCGCAGCCATCAGCAGGAGAATGTGACAACAAACCCATCTGGGACATATTCTCTGTTTGGTTCATCTGAGCAGATAGAGCGGTTGGTGATGTTATCTAGAGAGTTAGACCAACGCTTGCTGTCACTAGATGGGACAGTTAATTTAGTTTTTGAAGCATTGCAACGTAATATAAAAGCCTATCATCAATCTTTATCCCAAGCCTTGACGAGAATGCATAGTCAGGGTTTACAAGGTGAGCAGTTGATGACTAGTTTTCTCAACAATTTGACTCAGCATTTACAACAGCAGTCCTTTACATTTTTAACTTCTCCAGTTAGGGGAGTAGATGAGTCACAATCATTAGATACTCAACAAGTAGCTCATCCAAAAGAGTTAGATACAACAGCATCATTCACAGACTCATCCGTAGGTGATGTTTCTAGTGTAGAAATGTTGGATACAATAATTTCACAACTCACATCAGAGCAATCATCAGAGCAATCATCAGAGCGATTGCTAGTGACAACTCCTGATGTTAATACTAATACATTTGATACTTTGTCTAATACGACTAATACTGTTATCGATGAATTACAACCAAAAACAGTTTCTTCTGTTAGTGATGAAGTAGATCAACTTTATGCAAGTTTATTTGGTGTAGAAGACGCTCTCAATCTTCAAAGCACGATTATATCTGACCCGCTCGAAAATGATTTATCTACTTTAGATACAACTGTTTCATCATTAAACATTCCAGAAGTTACCACAGAATCAAGGGATATGTTTGCACAAGTAAAAAGCCAAGATAGTGCAGAGCAAAGCCCTGTGATGACTGATGATATCCCACCAGGAAATCGGAGCTTTACTCCAGTCTCATGGGAAGATTTATTTCTGACAGAAGATACACAACCACCATCAGAAGTAGTTAACGTCATACAAGATGTTGTCTCAGTACCTGTCGATAGCTTACCTGGTAGTGATGATACAATTACGGTACTGACTGATTTATTAATCGATGTGAGTAGCGATGAGCGATCGCTGGAAATACCATTTTTAGGTGATACTCCACCAACTACATCTATAACAGTTCCAGGAACTATCTCTTTACATGAAACTTTTGATCGAGAAGAGGATTCATCTGTAGATAGCTTTATTCCAGCTTCACTAGAAGAAGATTTACTCTCTCCTCAAGGTCATAAAGTGCCGATTGTACCAGATATAGTCTTAGACCCATTACAACTAGAACAATTGGATCTAGATTTAGCTCATTTCAATCAGCAAATAAGTGTTAATTTAGAATCAACAAATAATTCGCTGGATTTTGGGAATTTGGTCGATCAGGAAAAACTGCTGGAAACAGAACCCAGAGACAAGATATCCCCTATAGAAAATATAGAAAAGGTTCCTGATGTCCTGTTACCGATGGAAATAGGAGAAGTAGAAAATCAGCCTGATGCTGCTGTTAATCCAGATACTCTTCAGCTACCTGAGCAAAATCAGCTTACAGACCCACCTCAAGCAAATCAGCCTGTAGTCGTGATTCATAGTTCGGATATGGCGCAGCAGCCTACAGTCAAAATAGATTTACGCAAGATAATTGAAAAAAAAAATATCCCTACCTCTCCTGTTTCAGAAACTATTTCAGAAACAACTACAACTACCGATGCTCCAGAAACAGTTTTATCCGCCAGTTCCAATTTGAATAATGATTCAGACTCCGGGATTGCTGCGGCTGATTCAGTCTGGTATTTAGGAATAGACCTTGGTACAACAGGTATTTCGGTAGCTTTGTTGAATCGCTCAACATCTGTAATTCATCCAATTTATTGGTCAACGGAAAATCAACCTAGCAAAACTCCTGTTTCACGCTCTTTTCGTCTACCAGCAGAAGTTTATTTACCTGTAGCTTCAGTCCTACAATCAGGTGAAAGTGGAGAGCATGATATATCGCCTCCAGGAGTGACCCAAGACCCGACTGCTACTCCATTAGGGACAACTCCACAGTCCGCGCAAAATTTTCATTCAGCAGAATTAAAACCATATTTACAGGTAGCAGTTCCTTATAAAAATAAAAAGCAAAAATGGGAGCCTGTTTTACAGTTAAATGAATTTTCTTCTGGTCCATTGATTTGGGTGGTGCGATCGCTAGCCAAACTGTTATTAACTCTCAAGTCAGAGCAAGTAACTACCACGCCAGCCTTAATCGCTCATGCTGACGGTATTGACCAAGCTAATTTTGCCACGATCATCAACGAAATTTCTGGTGTTATTTGTACATGTCCGTCTGATTGGTCGGAACAATATCGATTTAATCTCCGAGAAGCGATTCTCATCGGTCAACTAGTGCAACATCCCCAACAAATATTTTTCTTGGAAGAGGCGATCGCTACACTCCTTCCCGAACTAGATACTGTCAATTCTCCACCAGTTCAATTACAAGACCATAAAGGTTTACGACCATTAAGATCCAGCGAACAACAACTTTTGGGTAACACTCTCTCCATCAACATCGGAGCCCGTGTTACCGAAATGGCACTGGTAAATTTACCAGATAATGCGGAGGGATTGACTCATCAAGACTTCATGCTTCATAGCTTTAACTATGCAGGTAAGGGAATCGAGCAAGATATTATTTGCCAGTTACTATTGCCACCAAAATCACGTCAATCACGATTAGAAGTAGTTCAGGATCAAGATCAAAATCAAGATAACCCGGTCACGACAAATCCTCATACGTGGCAATGGCAACCAACAATTCCGGGATTAGACCAAATGCGCTGGGCTAGCTTGGAATTAGAGACATTGGAATTACCGAGAGTAGGAGAGCCAGATATACCAGTGCGTATTCGACTCCAGCAACGCTTAGAAAGCTCTTTGCTAGGACATGCTTTACTAGATGCAGCTTTAGCCTTGAAGATAATTTTGCAACATCAAGAAACTTTCACCTTGGAATTAGCCGATCAGCAATGGGTTTTACAGCGCCGAGATTTGGAGAGCCAAATATTTGTGCCTTTTGTGCGTCGCCTGAATCGGGAATTGAATAAATTACTGGTAGCATGGGGAACTCCCACAGAAGCGATCGACCGAGCAATTTTGACTGGTGGATTGGCATCTGTAGGTACTATTAACCGTTGGTTAAGACAGAAAGTACCAAATGCCAAAATTATCCAAGATGCTTATCTTGATGAAACTGGTACTCCTATGTGTAGTCGAGTTGCTTATGGTTTAGCTGTTTTACCTCTACACCCTCAGATTTTAGAAGTATCTCAACACCAGTACACTGATTATTTTCTGTTGAGCGAATTATTGAAAATTTTGCCTGATCGGACTCTTTCTTTTGGAGAAGTATTGCATTTATTTGAAAATCGAGGTGTCCATACACGTAATTGTCAACAACGATTACTAGCTTTTTTAGAAGGTGAGATACCATCTGGCTTGATACCTTCTTCCCTAGATACTAACTGGTTGACCCATAGCTCCCGCGATAATCCTGACTATAAGCTGATCAATGGTACACCGTTTTTTGAAAAATTAGGTAATCTAACTTACCGTCCTAATTGGCAAAAACTTATGCCTTTGCGCTATTACATGGACAGTATTAAGACTAGCGCCATACAATCTCTTGAGGAACCATACATAGTTAACTTTATCCAGGACACTCAAGCCAAAAAACCCCAATAAAAACCTAACTCCCCTGCTCAAGAGTTCATCCTTTAACACCGCTACTGGTATCTGTAGGTACAATGTATTTCTGTAAAAAGAGAAATAATCCCAAAACAGGTGCAATGGATATCATAGAGCCAGCAGCTACTAATCGCCAGTCAAGAGAAAATGTACCTGCTAATTTAGCAACCCCTAGAGGTAAGGTATAAAGTTTTTCATCTTGGATGATGATCAAAGGCCAAAGAAAGTCACCCCAAGCACCAATAAATACAAAAATTGCCAGTGTGATCAAGGATGGTCGGATGGAAGGAAGCATGATAAACCACCATAAACCCAATTCAGAACTACCATCCATCCGCGCTGCTTCTTCTATCTCTTTTGGTACGCCTATGAAGGATTGCCTGAGTAAAAAAATACCGAAGGCGGAAACTATATTGGGAAAAATAATGCCTAAATAACTATTTTGTAGTCCTAACTGAACTGACAAAATAAACAAGGGAATCATCACAATTTGAAAGGGAATCATGATGGTGGAAACTATGATCATAAATACCCAGTCTCTTCCTACAAATGAGATTCTGGCTAAAGGATAAGCGGCTAAAGCACAGAATAAGAGATTTAAACTGACAGTTAATAGCGCTACTAAGAGGCTGTTAGAGAAATACTGCACAAAAGGGAGCGATTGCCAAACTCGGGCAAAATTCTCTAAGGTAGGATGGCTGGGTATTAATTGTAGTGATGTTTGTCCAATATTTTCTGTAGGTGATTTTAAGGCTGTACTGTTGAGCCAAAATAAGGGGAATAGGGTAACTATAGCGATCGCACTTAAAACACTATAGGTTAATAAAGTTTGACAGCGATTTTTTAGCACATTTAGCATTTAAACTGAGGATTTAAACTGAGGATTTAAACTGGGAATTTAAATAATACAATCGGTTATTACAGCTTGCAATGGTTTGTCCCAAGGTGCTATAGGTAGCTGAGGTAAATAAGCGAAGTCAAAGACAATTCCTAAAGTTGGCTTTGCAGCCCATTCAGGTAAACTCAGAAGTCGGTCATAATAGCCACCGCCATATCCTAATCGGTATCCCTGATAATCGCAAGCGACGCTAGGAACCAGAATTAAATCTACTTGCTCAGGTGGAATAGGTGGTGCTGTAGGTAGAGGCTCCAGGATGCCATAATGATTAATTTGTAGAGGATCGTGGGGTTTCCATAAATGCCAATACATAGATTTGCCCACACAACGGGGAAGTCCCCAAAAGCGTTGAGTGTCCAAGAATAGAGGGCTCAGATCTGGTTCTTGACGAAAGCTGAGATAAGCTAATATGACATTTGCTTGTGTAAATAACGCCGAATTTCGCAACTTGTTACATAAGCGATTGCTCCTGTCATTCCACTCGGGAACAGACATGGATTCTCGCACTTTAAGTAACTGGCGACGCAATTCGGCTTTATCTAATGGATATGATGAATAGTCAATTAAGTTAGTCAATTATCAAGCGTTTTGGCGATACCAGTCAATAGTATTTTTTAAACCTTGTTCAAAGGTAACCTGAGCCACAAAACCAAAGGCTTGTTTTGCTCTTTCCGTATCTAAACAACGGCGAGGTTGACCATTAGGCTGATGGGTCTCCCAAATCACCTCACCCTCAAACTCCATTAGTTCGCAGATGAGATGAACTAAATCCCGAATCGAAATTTCTAAGCCTGTACCTAAATTCACTGGTTCGGATTCATTATACAGCTGAGTACCAATAACAATACCTCGTGCTGCATCTGTAGAATAGAGAAATTCACGAGTGGGAGAGCCATCGCCCCAAACAGCTAGTTGCTTTGCACCATTGACTTGAGCTTCATGGACTTTCCGGATTAATGCTGGAATCACATGAGAACTTCTCGGGTCAAAATTGTCTTCGGGACCGTATAGGTTAACTGGTAGCAGGTAGATTCCATTAAAGCCGTATTGCTGACGATAAGATTGCAGTTGGACTAAAAGTGCTTTTTTGGCAATTCCATAGGGAGCATTGGTTTCTTCTGGATAGCCGCTCCAAAGATCATCCTCTTTAAATGGTACTGGCGTAAATTTGGGATAAGCGCAGATAGTCCCGACGCAAACAAATTTTTCCACTCCCGCCTGATAGGCGGCGTGAATCAGATGCGTACCCATAATTAAGTTGTCGTAGTATAGTTCGGCGGGTTTTTCCCGGTTAAGACCAATACCACCAACATGGGCTGCTAGATGGATGACTATGTTTTGATGGGCAACTGCTCGTTGGCTGTTTTCCCAGATACGCAAATCGCATTCACGCGATCGCGGTGTCGCAATCTTCTCGCGTTGTGCACCAAATTCACACAACTGATTCACGACTTGACGACCCAGGAATCCCGCACCACCAGTTACCAAAATCCGTTTATTTTTCAGATCTAAAACTGTCATAACTGATTATAACTAAATATTTTTCCAGGAGATGCATTAACAAAGCGGAAAATTAAAGATGTATTTCACCTAGTTCATGACGAACTGTAGCCATATCAGCAGGGAGTTGTGATTTTTCTGTATGGGCAGAAACATAGCCCAAAGCTTGTAAATCAGCTTCTACCATGAGAGCCACAAGTTCTGGAAAAGTTACTGAGGGTTGCCAACCTAATTTTTGTCTGGCTTTAGTAGAATCACCAATCAATAAATCTACTTCAGATGGGCGGAGATAACGTTCGTCAAATTCGACATAATCTTGCCAATTGAGATTTACATAGCCAAATGCTAGCTCTAGAAATTCTCGGACTGAATGGGTTTCACCGGTAGCAATTACATAATCTTCTGCTTCTGGTTGTTGCAACATTAACCACATTGCTTTTACGTAATCTTTGGCGTATCCCCAATCTCGCTTAGAGTCAAGATTACCCATATAGATATTCTTCTGTTTACCTGTTACGATTCTAGCAACTGCTCTAGTGATTTTACGCGTAACAAAGGTTTCCCCGCGTCTAGGAGATTCGTGGTTAAAAAGGATACCATTACAAGCGAATAAATTATAAGATTCACGGTAATTTACTGTTTGCCAATGAGCATATAGTTTAGCACAGGCGTATGGGCTACGAGGGTAAAAGGGCGTTGTTTCACTTTGAGGAATCGCTTGTACCAAACCAAACATTTCCGATGAACCTGCTTGATAAAAACGTACTTGGGTTCCTGTACGGTGTTGATAGTCTCGAATAGCTTCCAATAACCTCAAAGTTCCCATACCCACTGAATCTACAGTATATTCTGGTGAGTCAAAGCTTACCCTTACATGGGATTGAGCGCCTAAGTTGTAAATCTCTACTGGCTGAACTTCCTCTAAGATACGTCGTAACGTAGTACCATCTGTTAGATCACCATAGTGAAGAAACAGGTTTACCCCTTGTTTGTGAGGGTCTTCATAAATATGATCTATTCGATCTGTATTGAATGTAGAAGTACGGCGGATAATACCATGAACTTCGTAGCCTTTCTCCATTAAAAGTTCACTTAGATAAGAACCGTCTTGACCTGTAATGCCAGTAATCAATGCCAGTTTCTTCTTTGACATACGTTGAGATACACCTGATTAATTACAAAGGATAATTTTTGTGAGTCAATGGCGGAGTGTTAAGATAGCTACGGAGCAACAGAAATTTAAATACTAAATACCCGTTATCTGAATTTCATGGATGATTTTGCATAATCAACAATCATGGGGCTGTTTAAACCCCATGAAAGACAAAAGTAGTAAATTCCCTAATATGCACCGTTATTTTTGGGTATAACGACTATATCAATTGTTTTCAAAATGATCCACAAATCCAACCAGAAATTTCTGAACTTGACGTAATGAAGATCTATTTGAACTCGTCGAGGGTAAGGAATATCATTCCGCCCAGAGACCTGCCATAAGCCAGTAATCCCTGGACGAATGGTTAAAACTTGATCGATATGACAACCGTATTTTACCAATTCTTCCGATACCAATGGTCGCGGTCCTACAACACTCATATCCCCTTTTAAAACGTTCCAAAATTGCGGAAATTCGTCCAAACTAGTGATGCGCAAGAAACGACCAACTTTGGTAATTCGCGGATCTTTTTTCAGTTTAAAATTGCTTTCAAATTCTTGCTGCAAATGAGGGGATGTTTCCATCATTTGCACGAGTATTTCATCCGCATTACTCACCATAGTACGAAATTTAATACAGTTAAACCGGCGATAGTTTTTTCCCACCCGTTCTTGAACATAAAATATTGGTCCCTCTGAACTGACAGCAATCAGTAGAGACAAAACTATGTATAGAGGAAAGAACAGAATCAAGACAGACAGTGAAAACACAATGTCGAACAATCGTTTGGCAAACTCTCCGTTTAAACCCTGAAAAGATAGACCTCTAGGTTTTACCTGCGGCAATCTAGTTTTTTGTACACGCTTAGAGGAAGTACGCATAGACGAACTCGCATCTGGCCTTGGGTATCTTTTGCCGGAGAGGAGTGAGCTCTGGGCAGTCATCATACTCCTTAATAATCCACACCACACATAGTCCCGATCTTAAAGCTAAAAGGCAGTGCATCTAGGAAAATTTTGCAAAAGCCTTAAAAATAACTACAAACTACCAGACAGTCATTTGCGCATGTTTATGTTTTCTTGACACTGATTTAAAAAATTTTGATAGCGTTCTGCAAATACTGGGCGAGAAAATTGAGCCGTATGTAGTCGTATATACTCATGGTTGAATAAATCCTGATACACTTCAAATTTTTCTACCGCCTCTACTAAAGCTGCTGCTGTTTGTTCGTTAAATAGAATACCTGTTCCTGTATCTACATGGAAGCGAACATCTCGCACTGTTTCTAAAGCCCCGCCTGCGCCATAAGCAATGACTGGAGTACCACAAGCCTGCGCTTCTACTAAGGCAATACCAAAGTCCTCGCAAGCTGCATACACAAATGCTTTGGCATCAGCCATATATTTTTTTACCACATTATTTGGTTGCCATCCCATAATCTGGATATGAGGATTTGCCATCTGACGCAGTTTTTTCATTTCTGAACCAGTTCCAATCACTATTAAAGGCTTTTTTAATTGATTAAAAGCCTGAATAATTAAGGATACTTGCTTGTAACTTACCAACCGGGAGACTATCAGATAAAAATCTCCCTTTTCTCTCGAAAAGGGACAGCTATCGATATCTACTGGCGGGTAAATCACTACTGATTCTCGGCGATAGCAACGCCAAATCCGGCGTGATGTGTGGTAAGAATTGGCAATGAAGTAATCAACCCGATTGGCGCTTAAGGTATCCCATTGCCGGAGATTGTGTAATAAATACCTTGTTAACCATCCGATGTAACCATGACCTAGTTTACTCTGATTCAGATAATCGAAGGTCAAGTCCCAAGCATAACGCATGGGGCTATGACAGTAACACACATGTAGCTGATTAGCAGTTGTCAGAACTCCCTTTGCTACAGTATGGGATGACGACAAGATCACGTCATAATCTCGTAGATCCAATTGTTCGATCGCTAGGGGGAATAATGGTAAGTAGTTCTGTACGCCTTGACGTACATAAGGAAAATTTTGCAAAAATGTGGTGCCGATGTGACGCTTGTATAAGTGACTATCAGCATTGCAAGATTCAAAGTCAATCAAGGCGTACAAATCAGCTTCCACGAGGTTCAAAATTTCTTGAACAACAAGTTCTGAACCACCTGTAGCTTTCGGAGTTAGCCATTCATGAACCAGAGCATATTTCAAGGACACAATTAACTTTCACATGAGAAAAATACTTGAGCATATCAATCAGATCGATCGAATTAACTTAAAAGTTTCCCATAGCGGTGTCAGAATGGGAAGGGTAGTGTCTGTAACAGATGTTTAAAGATCAAGCAGATTTATAAAAGACATAGGGACTCAGGTTTATGCGAATTTTAGTCATTGGTGGTACTAGGTTTATCGGTGTCTACTTGACTCGGCTATTGGTGGTGGCTGGACATGAAGTAGTATTATTCAATCGCGGTAATCATCCAGTACCTATAGCAGGAGTAGGACAAATTTCAGGCGATCGCACTGACCCCACTCAGATTAAACATAAACTAGCACAAGAAAAGTTTGATGTCATTTTTGACAACAATGGACGCGAACTCACCGACACACAACCCCTGGCGGAACTCTTTCAGGGAAAAGTCCAACATTTCGTTTATATGAGTTCTGCAGGAGTGTATCTCAAATCTGACCAATTACCACATGTTGAGGGGGATCCGGTAGATCCGGCGAGTCGTCATCAGGGTAAGTTCGCCACGGAAACCTATTTACAGCAATTGGATTTACCTTTTACTTCTATTCGTCCAACTTATATTTACGGACCGAAGAACTATAACGATTTAGAAAGCTGGTTTTTCGATCGAATTGCCCGCGATCGCCCCATTCCTATTCCTGGTAACGGTCTACATATTACCCAATTTGGTCACGTCAAAGATTTAGCCCAAGCTATGGTACAAGTCATAGGTAATCAAACCGCTATCGGACAAATCTATAATATTTCTGGCGATCGCTTGGTTACTTTTGATGGATTAGCACGCGCTGCTGCGATCGCTCTAGGAAAATCTCCCGACAAGATTAAAATAGTACATTACGACCCGAAAAAATTTGATTTTGGTAAGCGGAAAGCTTTCCCCATGCGAGTACAGCACTTTTTCACCTCGATTCAAAAAGCACAAACAGAATTAAATTGGCAACCTGAATATGATTTAATTTCTGGACTACAAGATTCTTGGTCAAATGATTATTTGCCATCTGGACGCGACAAAGCTGATATAGATTTCTCTGTAGATGACGAAATTATCAGCGCTTAGCAGGATTATGGCGCAAGTATTCTCTTGCGCTATAGGGCTTTATTCTGTTTCATCAGTTACAAAAAACATATAAAAATATAGCTGAAAATCAGTTAAAAAATACCTACCCTGAGAGAGGTAAACATCAGCAAAGAGAACAAAAGATGTATCGGGATAAAGAGTAGTTTAATCTAGTAAAATACTCATTACCGATCTAATGATAGTATAAACTATCGCACTTGAGGCATTTACGCCCCAACAGCTTCTTTCGCAGCATACAATACCTCGGCTGAGATATCTTGAATACCGCGATCGCGAGCGAATTTCTCCGTGTTTCGCTTGACTTTACCACGAACGAAGCCGGGAATTTTCTGCAATTCTGTTAAACCGTCCTTTGTCCAATTTAGATCTGATTCAGCCGAGATTCCCTTAGTAATCACTTCCTTGGTATCATGTCCACCAAAAATTTCTAAAAGATGGTCTTCCATCCCTAAAGTAAAGGAGTTATAAATCAAATCTGTAATTTGATTTGTGCCTTCATAACCGAAAAATGGTTTGTAACCAATAGGGAAATTTTGTACATGAATAGGTGCTGCGATGACACCACAAGGAATTTGTAATCGCTTACCCACATGGCGCTCCATTTGAGTGCCAAAAATAGCAGCAGGTTCTACACGGGCGATCGCATCACCGATGACAGCATGATCATCTGTAATCAGCACTTCATCACAATATTCACTTACTTGTTCCCGGAACCACTCCGCATCATATTTACAGTAAGTACCAGCCCAAACAACATGAATTCCCATTTCCCGTGAGAGGATTTTGGTCATAGCAGCGGCGTGAGTGTTATCACCAAATACAACTGCTTTCTTACCAGTCAAATTCTGACAGTCAATAGAACGGGAGAACCAAGCAGATTGAGATACGTATAGGGTTTGTTCTTTGATGTAATTTTCGTAATCTACATTAGCGCCTTGAGCATTGACTACCTGCTGAATTTTGCGAATACATCTGGCAGTTTCCACAACACCCATAGGAGTGATATCTATGTAAGGAGTCCCAAACTCTTCTTGTAGATAGTTGACTGTCATCAGTCCTAATTCACGATAAGGAGCTAGGTTAAACCAAGCCTTGGGCATATTCTGCAATTCGTAGACTGATGCGCCTTCAGGAATGATTGTGTTGACTGTAATTCCCAAATCCGCCATTAACCGTTTGAGTTCCGTACAATCGTGATTATTATGAAAACCCAAGGTGGAAATACCAATGATATTTACCGAAGGTTGAGCAGTTTTTTCTGTGGGTAATGTTCCCTGCTTGCGAGCCTTTTCAATATAGTATTGGACTATTTGATGTAAAGTACGATCAGCTGCTTGTAGTTCGTTGTATCGATAGTGGTTGACATCCGCCAACATTAAATCCCCTTTTGTCTCCAACTGCGCCCGCTCGACAAAGTTGTGCAGGTCTTCTTGCAGAATGCTAGAAGTACAAGTAGGAGTTAGTACTATCATATCCGGGTGTTCTTCAGCATCTTTACGAGTCATGTTATCGACCACTTTTTCCTGGGAACCACGGGACAGAACATGGCGGTCCACGACACTAGTAGTTACTGGGGTAAAATTACGCTCTCGTGATAGCATTGAACGCATAACATTAAAATAGTCATCACCCAAGGGTGCGTGCATGATCGCATGGACGTTCTTAAAGGAACTAGCAACCCGCAAAGTGCCGATATGGGCTGGCCCTGCATACATCCAGTAAGCCAATTTCATCCGGTCTCCTCCATTTTTAACTCAAGTGACACAGAATCCGATGATTGATCGGACAGTGAATGTTTTGAACATTAAAGAATTGTCTCAAAACTTGGGAAAAATAACAAATAAGCTTTGTTGCAGTTTTATTCTCTAATTAATACTAAAGTGTTGGTAATTATGGGTATCTAGCTAACAGTTTTGCTGGGAAGCTAAGTTTTCTTAATAAATATTCATGTTTTACCAGTAAGCTGGAGATGTATCTCAGCCTAAACTAATCGGCGTAAAGATTCCGCACGACGTTTAGCTGTAGTATTATTAGGTGCTGATTTCAATACCTCTTCATACATTGCTAAGGCCTGACTATTTAACTTTTTCCGCTCGTAGGCGTGAGCTAGGTTGTTCATAGCAACTATATAATTGGCTTGTAATTTGATAGCTTCTTTATACTGGCGAATTGCTAAATCATACTGATCCTGGGCAAAGTGAACATAACCCAAAGCATTATAAATTGGTGCAATATTTTCTTCTTCCTCTTCTTGGGCTGCTTTTAGGGCTTTCTGAAATAATTGTACTGCTTGGCTAAAGACCTTCTTCTCAGAATAAATACTACCTAACTCATAATATTCTTGAGCAGTACCTTTCTCTTTGTTTAATTTATTGCGTAATTTACTAAAATTACCTTCTAGTCGGCGTGTTTTCAAGACTTGACGAAAAACGCTTACTGATGCTAAAGCAAGTATAACCAGAAAAACACTAAGATAAACTACAGCGAGATTTTGACCCATGATTTATAGACATAATAGTTATCCGATCATCCTATATTGATCGCCCATCGGTCAAGGAAGTCCCCATTTTTGTGAGGACTGTTTTAGCCAATCTGTGGTTAAATAACGAGCGATCGCTTCATTCACTTTTCGCCGGAGTTCATCGTATTGCAATCCTTTAGGCATTACTACAGCTATAGGTTCGGCTGATAACTTATTAGAAACGATTCTGTAAGCTGGGTATGCTTGTACCCAATCACTGAGAATGCTAGCATCAGCCGCAAAAGCATCTACATCGCCATTTTTTTCTAAACGAGATTTAGCAGCTTTATAGGAATCAACACCGATTAACTTGGCGTGAGGGAGAAAATATTTGACTTGACCAATAGTGCTGGAATAATTGAGTACGGCTATCTTGCGGTTGTCTAAATCTTGGAGTTGTTGGATAGATGGGTCAATGGCTATCAAAGCTGCGCTATCGTAATAATAAGGAACGCTAAAACTGACTATCCGAGAACGGGATGCAGTTGCTGTGACTCTGGCGATCGCTAAATCAACTTTGTGATCTAAGACAGCAGATAGCCGTTCTTGGTTAGCTACAGGTTGGAGTTTGACAGCATCTGCTTTACCTAAAAGATCGCTCGCCAAGTGTTTAGCTAAATCTATCTCCCAGCCTTGAAGATTACCATTTGCATCTCTAAACCCCCAAGGGCGGATATTGTCCTTCACCGCCACAATCAGATAACCCCGCTTTTCTATTTCTGGCATTATAGATGCAGAAGCAAGCGCTTCCCCATCAACCAATAACCAGAAAAAGCCGATCCAAAAAACTAATAAGCAGGTTATCAATAGCTGCAAATTGGTTGAGATCCAGGACAAAGGATAAAGGATACCAGAAAAAGATGCCAATATAGAGTTGTCAATTTTTCTATACCCAGGGTTTTCCTGAGGGTACAACACTTCATCCTTAATACTTTCGCCTTGAATCATAACTGGAGGTAGAGAAGAATTTGTTAAACTTGCCCTTTAACTGAAATAGCCACTTCAGCTACTTTGCCGAAACTAGTAGGGTCAAGGACGGCTAATTGCGCTAACATTTTGCGATTTAGCTGGATATTCGCTTTTTTGAGATTTCCGATTAACTGGCTGTAGCTTAAACCATGAAGTCTAGCAGCTGCGTTAATCCGAGCTATCCACAAACGGCGAAAATCACGCTTTTTCTTTTTGCGATCGCGATAAGCACTTCGGAGTGCTTTCATCACCTGCTGGTTAGCAGTTCTAAACAGGGTTGAATGAGAACCACGAAAACCTTTAGCTAGTTTGAGAATTTTGTTGCGGCGCTTGCGAGCTACATTACCGCGCTTTACCCGGGTCATATTTTAAATTAATACCTAACAAATAGTTTACAAATAAGGCAGCATCAAGCGTACATTCGGCTCATCGCGCTCATGCACAACTGCCATTTTAGACAAACGGCTTTTTTTGCTAGATGATTTATGTTCCAGCAAATGGTTTTTAAAGGGTTTGCGACGCACGATTTTACCACTACCAGTGGCGCGGAATCGTTTCGCTGCAGCTTTACGAGTTTTAAGTTTTGGCATGGAATTGCGTTGAATCGACACAATCCCTAATTATATAGCATTCATTTAAAGTTGTCAGAATTTTTTAGTAGGGAACAGGGAACAGGGGAAGAGTAGGTTGTCTTGTTCAAAAATCAAAGAGGAATCCTATATGTATTCATTGTTCCCCGTTCCCTCTTCCCTCTCTTAAACAAGTTTCAAATCAGGATATTCAGCAAACAAGTCATCAGATGTGAGAGTTTCATTTTCAGCTTGAGGAGTCCAAAGTACTTCAATGGCTAATAACTGCTCACCAGGAATACTACCCATTTGTCGCAATGCTTGACGTAAATCATCAGCATTATTTACACTAGGAACTTCCCATTTGCCTAGAGTTGCGGCTAATAAGGTGACAATAATGTATCGCCCATGACCTTCACTAATCAGGCTAATAGGATGATCGATTTCGCTAGCATCTGGAGTTAAAGCGGCTTGCGGATCAGCCGATCTTAGGTGATTATTGACATTGCTCAAAGTTTCTTCGGAAAATTTGCTGCGTTCAGCTAGTGACAAACGATTAAATTGTGCTTCAGCCGATTCCAATCTAGCTTGTTGACTATTAGCTGCAACATATACCCAATATTCTGGATGACGTAATAAGGCTAGACTGGCTTCTTGCAAAATTTCTGCTCTACCTTGAGGAGTGTTAGTATCCGCCGCCTCAGCTATGTGATTCAGTTCGGTTTGTAAATCCCGCGCTTGTGCCAATAGTCCCACTTGGATGCGGGTGACTGATACATTGGGATTGAGATCTTGACTGAATTCTGTTTCATTATCGTTACCCCGCCGGAAAGCTTGGACTAAGGAATTGGCGATCGCGAAAAAAATCAGTAAGGTAAATAATCCACCAAAACCACCGCCAAATCCCCAAAAAGGCAATAGAAATGGCAAACCGAAACCACCTCCACTAGGATAATAGTTATAACCACCACTACTAGGAGGTGCATAGGTACGGCTGCTAGAAGGCATTCGGAAAGAACCACCTCCTATACGTCCACCACTCCGAGCAGCTAATGCGCTGTCCGCATGACTTAGCGCCAGAGCTAATATCAAACTGAGGGCTACGAAAAATCTTAACACTGGCTTAAGATTTATTTGGAGTTGTTTAGGCATAGTAAATTCACTGAAAAAAGGATATTTTTTTTAATTCTCCTACTAATACTAGGAGTTTTGCCATATCAGGCTGTTGTTATCTCCAATCTAACGCGTTCGATCAGAAATGGGGATTACCTGAATTAAGGGAAATATTTTTCCCATCATGTATTATTTCAATGTATCCATGAGCAGTTTACGGATAATTTCCTGATCAGACTGCTTAGTTTAGTTTCAGATTGAGTCCCTAGAGAAAATATTTAATAGTAACTATAAATTGCCAAAATTAAGCGATATTTTCGGCGATTTGGCATAAATATGCCAAATAGTTAGGTTAGCCTAAAGTTAATTGATTGTATAAGTCTGTAAGTATCCGGCTAAATATTGGGTCGGTGACTAAATAGTTACTTCTATGTGCTTTGATTCTTTCTAATAGTATGTCGTGATATTCACCTGCAATTTTATTAATCAAGCTTAACTATGGCACATATTTCGCAACTAGAAACACAAAGTAGACATAAAACTGCTACAAATATTCTCATCACTTCTCGTAGCTTTAGTCCGCAAGCTGATGGTATTGGAGAATATGTCTATAATCGTTGTTTGCAAGACCCCGAACAAGTGATTGTTTTGGCAGCTAGCAGCTGTGATGACCGAAACTTTGATCGGAAACAATTATTTCCTATTTATCGTTGGCCTAGCTGGAGTTATGGGCGAAGCCTGTTTTTAGGTAATATCATTCAATCTTTTTGTAATATTGTTTTCACCGTCCTGTTAGCCACGAGATTATATTTTCGTTACCATTACAGTTATATTGAATGGTGTCATGGCTACGATTTTCCGGCGATATTGTTTCTTAGTTACCTTTTACCTATTCGGTTTTTTATTTACTTGCACGGGAAAGACTTACATGATATAATGCGTAACCCGTTATGGCGATCGCTATTTAAACTAACTCTCAAGCGCTCCTCAGGAATAGTTTGTCAAAATTCTTATATTAGAAATTCCCTTAGAAGTACATTTCGCCTCGATATACCCACTCATGTCATTAATCCAGTAATTCGACCAGAGAAATTTGGCACAGCAAGCAGTCCTAGCCATTTGGATGATTTACGCCAAAACACTCGTCAACTATACAATATTCCAGAAACAGCTATTGTGATTCTATCTGTAGGTAAATTGGATCAACCTGAGAGTTTTGCCAGGGTAATAGATAATCTACCATTATTGCTCACAATTGGTGTAGATGTGCATTATATCATTTGTGGTGAGGGATCTGGTATGGCTAAATTGCAATCTCAAGCCCGGAGATTGCGGGTCTATCCACGAGTCCATTTTGCTGGATATATTACCGAACGGGAACTAGCAAGCTATTATGCAGCTTGTGATATTTTTGCTATTTTGGCGATGCCTCCGACGGGTGCGAGCGCGATCGCTGCAAAGCAGAGTAGCCTAGCCGGGGATGATTTAGGGACAGTTTTTTTAGAAGCAGGATACTTTAGCAAACCTGTAATTGCCTCTCGCTTAGGGATGATTTTAGATATTGTATACCATGAAAAAAATGGGTTATTGGTAAATCCCAATTCTGGTTTAGAAGTTCTTCAAGCCTTTAAACGTTTATCTCTAGATCAGGGACTGAGAGAAAAATTTGGTCGCCAAGGGAAAGAACTGGCAAATCGGAAAAATTATCATCGGTGGTTGTATAGCCCAGAATCTCACTACTCCTGTTTGCTAAATTAATTGGCTAAATTAATTGGCTATGTTAGTAGAATAGTAGATAGTTACTATAATTTTGCCAAACTCTCTCCCGCCAGAGCCGCACGGCCCCAACGGGAGAGAGTATCACATCGAAAGCTTTTCCTCCCTTGAATAACTCAAATTAGGAAGAAGCATTGATCGAATGTTCTCTTTATTGTAGATAATCAAATACCGTCTATCCTCTACCTTTAGGAAGATATTCCTTCAAGGAGGCAGGAGGCAGGAGGCAGGAGGCAGGAGGCAGGAGGTAAATCAAAGATTTGAACTTTTAAATCAGCTGTTAGAAGCACCAAATTTTCCTTTTGCCCTCTGCATAGCTAACTCCTGCCTCTTTGGGAGAGCCATAAGAAGCTAAAGTAGTTAAAGTTAATCTTATCGATGGTTAACCAACCAGTTATTGTCCCTGATGTGTCAATTACCGGAAATATTCTATGAGAGTTATACGCACCCGGAGTCAAGATCGGATTCTTAACTTGCTCAAAAAAATTAAACAAGGCATTTCCGCCCAAGATATCTATGCTGAACTCCGAAAAAACAATCAGAGTATGGGTTTAGCGACTGTTTACCGCTCATTAGAATCGCTTAAGCTGGAAGGATTGGTACAAATACGTACTTTGGCGAATGGAGAATCTCTCTACAATCTAGTACAGCAAGATAAACACCATATGACTTGTTTACAATGTGGTATCTCTATATTGATTAATCAGTGTCCTGTTCATGAACTAGAAAATCAATTACAGTCTGTGCATGATTTCAAAGTTTTTTACCATACGTTAGAATTCTTTGGTCTATGTAATAAATGTCATGTCAATACGGAGCTTAGTCATTAACTACTTGATTCTCCAGACTAGAAGCTTATTTATACCCTTATTTATACATTTATGATTTCTGCTCTAGAAAGTTCTCAAGACAATTCTCAAGACAATTCTCCACAGAATTCTCCACAAAACATTATATATTGTGCCAATCCAGACTGCGAGAATCAACTTAATTTTGTCGGTGACACGATATGTGCTAATTGCCAAACTCCCCTAATTTATCGATATATTTGGGCTACTAGTTCGCTAAAACATATTACATCTGGTATTGTTACTCCTGGTACTAAAGTTGCAGATAGATATGAGGTCATTTCACAGCAAATTTGGCTAGATACAGAACCGGGAAAAATACCAGAAATCCCCACCAAATTACCAGTACAAGTAATTCCCTACCTCAAGTTATTTCCTCAACGACTTCATATTTCCCAAGCTTATGGATTTATCCATGATGTAGAACAAGGGGGAAATGAAATATTGCTGCTAGAAAATATTCCTGTAGATGAGACAGGAAAACTCTACCCCGCAATATCTGAGTCTTGGGAACAAGCAACACCAGTACGACAAGTTTACTGGCTTTGGCAAATTCTGCAACTTTGGACACCTTTATTAGAATTAGGGGTGGCTCAAAGTCTACTTTTAACCGAGAATATACGAGTTCAGGGTTGGTGTATCAAACTAATAGAACTGTATCAAAAAACGGAACAATTCAATTTGTCAGATTTGGGTCGGTTTTGGCAGCCCTTGGTGGAAGTAGCTAAAGCACCTATAGCTCAGGAACTAGAGTCTATAGTACAACAAATGTTGATTGCTCCAGGCGATCTAGATAGTATTATGACCCGACTTAATCAATTATTGTTAGCATCAGCAGCCGATTTACCATTGATCGTGAATATGGCGGGAGCTACAGATATAGGTACTGTATTAAAGCAAAATGAAGATAATTGTTATCCATGTCAAGTTGATGAATTAGATGAAGCTGCACAACTACATCTAGCAATTGTTTGTGATGGTATTGGTGGACATGAAGGTGGTGAAGTTGCTAGTCAATTAGCAGTACAATCCCTGAAATTACAAATCCGCGCTCTGCTAGCTGAAATTGTCCAACAGACGGAAATTATTCCTCCAGATATGCTGCAAAAACAGCTTACCGCTAGTCTCAGGGTAGTGAATAACATTATCTGGTCGCGTAATGATATACAAAAACGCCAAGGTAAAGAACGCATGGCTACAACTATGGTTATGGCTTTGCAGTTACCTCAAAAGGTAATGACAATTTCTGGATGGCTCTCAGATAATGCTCATGAACTTTATCTGGCCAATATTGGAGATAGTCGCGCTTATTGGATAACTCGCCAATACTGTCAATTATTAACTGTTGATGATGATCTGACAGCGCGAGCAGTTCGTGTCGCTCGCAGTCTGTATCGTCAAGCTATTCACCAACCCAATGCCCATGCTCTGACTCAGGCTTTAGGAACCAAAGAAGCTGAATTTCTCCATTTTTCCCTAAAACGGTTGATTTTAGAAGAAGATGGTGTCTTATTGCTTTGTTCTGATGGTTTAAGCGATGGAAATTGGGTGGAACAATCTTGGCGTGATTATGTAATTCCCTTGCTCGCAGGTGAAATTACAGTTGATGCGGCTGTACGCGACTGGATTAAGCTGGTAAATGAGAAACAGGCTCAAGATAATATATCTTTAGTCCTGACTTTGTACAAAACTTCCCCAGTGTCTTTAGTACCAGTTATTTCTTCATCCTTAGCCATACAAGATCTAACAGCCGGAGAATTAACTGTAACCTCCTTAGAGGAATTAGAAGTAGTTTCTTTAGACACAGAAATTACTTCTTTAGCAGAAGAGATACCAGCAGAACCATTGGCAGAAAGTTCCCAGACATTGTTAGAATTAGGGGATTTTGCTGATTCTTATGTGACTAGCACACCGACCAATCGAGGCAAACTAATGGTATTATTTGGGGGAATACTAATTTTCCTCATAGGTAGCACAAGTTTAGGTCTCGGAATTTGGTGGCAATTTTCTCCCCAATCTTTCCAGCAAATGTGTCGCCAACTTCCCCAAAAAATCCAGCATCTGTGTCCACGTTAATTAACGAAATGGAAAAAGCATCTGCATTTTGTTGTAAAATGGCGGTTGTGACTCAGACTAATGCTAAGGAATAGACTGGGAAATAGTTACTTACAAAACCATAATTGTCGAAGCAAAAAAGTTAGGTATAAATGCTCTTATGAAGATTGGCGATCGCGTTCGTGTCAAAGAATCAGTCATAGTTTATCATCACCCCGAACATCGCAATCAGGGTTTCGACCTGAAGGGGACAGAGGGCGAAATCATCGGTATTGTAACTAAATGGCATGAGAGACCCGTAAGTGCCAATCTCCCTGTATTAGTTCAGTTTAACAAAAAATTTAAATCTCACTTTCGCGAGAGCGAATTGGAAGTGATTGAAATATAAATAGCACTGATTAGCGGCGACAAAACCACTGGAAAATATTGAGTTCGCCGCGCATTTTTGCCAAATCACGCCGGTTTTGTGCTGCTGTAGCATGATACCATTGGCAATATGCTGAAAATTCCGAGCGCGATCTAGTTTCCCGATAAAACTGATGAGTTACATGATAAGCAGCAAAGGCTTCCAGAATTTCTGTTTGTACCGATGGAATAATGTGATGCAATTCTTTACTCATAGTTAGCAGGAATTTAATTAGATATTAGCAAATAATGTTTAAAGCAAATAATGTTTAAGTTGATCGCCCCATCACAGCCAACCTCGTAAGAAGTATTCCAAACCACCTATATATTCATGTAAAGCTCTGGTAAAGTCACTGAGGTTCTTGGCATCAGGGACTAAATCTAGTATAGCGTCTTTCTTCTGCTTGGCAAGTTCTCTGATTTCACTTTTGGAGACTAAAAAATCGGTTGGTGTCGGAATAGTATCAATACCCAGATGGCGAAAAGTGTGTAATGCTCGCGGCATATGCATGGCTGATGTTACTAACAATACTCGATTTATTCCCCGCGCCAGTAGAATTTTGTGGACATTTACAGCATTTTCGTAGGTGTTGAGAGAGTAGGGATCTTGGACTAAAGCTGTAGATGGTATACCCAAAGAAATCAAAATAGTTGCCATATCGGTTGATTCTGGCAGACCCGGATCACTGCGACCTCCGCTTAAAATAATTATGGGAGCTTTATGTTGGAGATATAGTTCGGCTGCATAAATCACACGTCCGCCTACTTCTGTTAAATCCACAGTCGGTCTAGGGGGTAAAGCTGACCTAGTCGCACCGCCTAAAACGACGATCGCTTGTGCATTGGGTATAGGACTAAGTGGTAAATTTTGCCATTCCAGTGAGCGGACAAAGTTTTTTGCCACCCAAGTATTACCACAAAGGAGTAATAAGCTTAAAGATAAAATAATGGCGATCGCTGCCACACGGCGACTTTTCCATAAAGTAATTAAAGCTACTATTAAGCTGACGCAAGATAATCCTAAAGGATAACTAAACAATGGGATTAATTTAGTGGGGTCTAAAATCATGGAATCCTACCAGAATCGAAAAGGATTGCGACCTGATTTACTGCCAAATTGGCGGCGGTAACGACGACTAAGTTTTCTGATGGTTTTTCTGGTAGGTTTTGCAGTCGGCTCTAGGATCTCCGATGTTCCCAAAGTTTCATCAGATACCTGTGTCCTAGCCGTTTCTAAACTTCTCCACCAAGCAATAATCCAACCTCCACCCGTACCAGCAATGATCCCCAAAAAAATACTCAAAAGAGGTGGGTAGCCTAAAAACAAAAAAGCCAGCAAAAAACATAACCAGTATTTCATGGCTGCATCTATGCCGTCATTAGAAGCTACTGTTTGAGATGCTGGATTATTATCATTGGCGATTGTCAACAATCCTAAGGAGAATCCACCAATAATACCAAGACAAATACTTACAGCTAGGGTTGCTCCTATCAGCTGCAGCACAATGGCTAAAAGTAGTCCAAATACCAGTTGAGAGAAGAAGCTGGGCGTAGAAGATAAAAGATCACCTAAGAAATTGTTTTTCTGGGACATAGGATTGAGGGATGGGGAGGAGGCAGGGGAGCAGGGGAGCAGACTAATTAATCAGTTTTGCTAATTGGGACGGGAGTGATTCAGTTGTATCCAAAATTGTAATATATGACTGCTCTTTCTCGGTAAATGGTTCGGATCGATCAATTTGGGAGGTTAATAAGTCGGCAGTTGCATCAGCAATATCACCAGTGCGATCGCTCAAGCGTTGTTGTAAAACTTCTATTGGCGCAGTACAATGGATAACTTGCAGAGGTAATTGCTGCTGCTGGGCTATGGCGATCGCTTCAGTGCGGAATTGCTGGCGATCGTATTTAGCATCTAAAATGACTGACCAGCCTTGACTGGCTAATAAAATTCCCCAAGATAACAATCTAGTATAAGTTTTTTGGGTCATTTCTTCTGTATAGATTTCTTTTCCACCACGTTCTAACAGAGGAATACCCGCCAAATGCTTCCGCACAGCATCTGAACGCAAATGAATCGCCCCCAATTTTTGAGCTATATACTTAGCTGTAGTACTTTTACCAGAACCTGATAACCCTGACATCAAGATCAATTGTCCTTGTTTAGGCTTTGTGTAATTCCAAGCTTGTTGATAATACTCTGCTGCTGTTGTTTGGGCTGCTGCTTTGGCTGTAACTGAGATATTGGGGTCATCTAACAAAAAAGAAGTTACCTTAGCTCGGACATAAGCTTGACGGCTTAAATATAAAGGTAGTACCTGTAAACCTTCCCAATCTCCCGTTTGTTCCACATAAGTATTTAGAAACACATTGCCTAAATCCTGACGTTGGCGGGCTTCTAAATCCATGACAGCGAATGCTACATCATACATAACATCAACAAAACGGAATGGTTCGTTAAACTCAATGCAGTCAAACAGCATGATTTTGTCATTCCATAAAGCAATATTGCGCAAATGTAAATCACCGTGACATTCCCGAATCAAGTCATTGGCTATCCTATGAGCAAATAGTTCTGGATATTGGACAAAGAAGTTGTCAGTATATTCTTTTGTTTGATTAAACTGTGCTTCTGTTTGGGGTCCACCAATATATTTGAGAGTTTGAGCATAATTTTCATTGATTGACGCTCTGACTTTGGGAATTTCGCCAAAGCTACGAATATAATCATTGGTCTGACTATATTTATGATACTCAGCTACTACTCTACCAAGTTCCTCCATATGGGTTTGGTTTAAATCACCCCGCTCGAATAGCTGGCTAAAAAGTGATTCTTGGGGAAATTGACGCATTTTTAGGACGTATTCCACAGGTTTTCCTGTTTCTGCTGTTTCGGGGAAATGATATTTTTCTCCCTCTACAGTTATCGGGAGTATTTCCAAATATAGTTGGCTGGCTCCTCGTTGATTCAGGCGGAGTTCTTCTTGACAAAAATGATGTCGCTTTTCCAAGGATGAAAAGTCTAAAAAACCGAAGTTTACCGGTTTCTTCAACTTGTAAGCATAATCTCCTGTCAATAGAACGTAGGAAACGTGTGTTTGGATCAATTCAATTGGTTCTGTCACCTCATGGGGATAAAAACTAGGTTGTAACATTTGTTGAATTAGGTCGGGAAGAAGTACTTCTGTCATATCAGTTACACAATCAGTTACACAAAAAGGATTTTCAGAGCTTAACAAAAAACCAGGGTTGAAACCCTGGTTTTATTTAGTATTTCGGTTAAATAGCGATCAGTAAATCTGGGAAAAGGGTTAAATCACGATTATCTAAGCTTTTTTAGTCGCAAAAAAGCTTAGATGATAGGGTGTACCCTTCGCTGGGTGAACCTGTAACTCTCTAATTACTGTCTTACCACTCCACTGGAGTTCGGGAATATTCAGTTCAATTTCTGTTCTGTTGGGAGTGGCTTGTTTGATTAAGCGCTCCACGGTTTTAGCGTCAACGACTAAAGAAATTGATTCGGCTCCATTGTGACCATACAGATTGGCTGGGATCAATCCAGAACGACGTAAGGCTTTCGGTTTACTACCTTCTGGACGCTTTTGAGATTCAACGTTAATAGTCATATAGGTTACGGTTGTGAGTTGTTAATTCTTATTTCGATTTAGTACCGATTGCAGAAACTGGTACGCCATTAGGATGTAGTAGAGCGCGTTTTGGTCCATGAATAGGATCTTCAACGATGATGGTTTGATCCCGGCTAGCTCCTAAAGAAATAATAGCAATGGGAACATCCATCAATTCGGCTAAGAATTTCAGATAGTCTAGCGCTTGTCTGGGTAGCTCGTTCAGGTTACGACAACCAGATGTAGGCGTTTTCCATCCTGGTAAAGTTTCGTAGACGGGACGACAACGGGCAAATTGGCGGGCGCTAGTGGGAAAGTGATCGGTCCGGATACCATCTATCTCATAAGCAGTACAAACATTGATTTCCTCTAGTTCATCAAGGACATCCAATTTTGTAATTGCCATACAATCCATACCATTAATCCGGACTGCATAACGACCAATCACCGCATCAAACCAGCCACATCGGCGCTTGCGTCCAGTGGTTGTGCCAAATTCCGCTCCGCGATCGCCTAGTAATTCGCCAATTTCTCCAGCTAACTCTGTGGGAAAAGGACCTTCACCAACTCTAGTTGTATAGGCCTTTGACACCCCAATGACACGGTCAATCATTGTCGGACCCAGCCCAGTACCAACACAAGCTCCACCAGCCACAGGATTAGAGGAAGTCACATAAGGATAAGTTCCATGATCCAAATCCAGCAAGGTACCTTGTGCGCCTTCAAATAAAATATTGCGTCGTCGCTGTATAGCATCATAGATTTTCAGTGACGTATCAATAACGTAAGGACGCAGGCGTTCAGCATAACCCAAATATTCCTCAACCACCATTTTTGGGTCAAGAGGGGGCAAATTATAGAGCTTTTCTAAAATGAGGTTTTTATAGTTAATCGTCCACTCTAATTGCTCGCGCAATCCATCAGGATCCATCAAATCCAAAATCCTGATACCTGTACGTTCAGACTTATCAGCATAAGTCGGACCAATGCCTCTGCCAGTAGTTCCTATTTTATGATTACCCCGCCGCTCCTCTGATGCTCGGTCAATCAACCGATGATAAGGCATCGTTACATGGGCTGTCTCAGATATCAGCAGATTAGCAGTGGAAATATTCAATTGTTCTAGTTGTTCGATTTCGCCGATTAAAACCTGTGGATCAACGACTGTTCCACAGCCAATAATACACTCAGTTTTTGGATATAGGATACCAGAGGGAATTAAGTGCAGCTTAAACGTCTGATCCTGGACAACAATTGTGTGTCCAGCATTCACTCCTCCTTGATAACGCACCACTACGTCTGCAGAACGGCTGAGTAAATCAGTTATTTTACCTTTTCCTTCATCGCCCCATTGGGCACCTATGACAATAACGTTAGCCAAGCGTTTATATTCAGGGGTAAAGTTTCCACAAACAACCATTTTCGTCAGATATTGTGGCTTTTGTCAAGAGGTATGACTCTTGATTTTGCACTGTTGCCAAAAGCCGCAGAGATTATTGCTGGATTTGTAGCTCCAACTTATCTGAGTTTTTGTTAAGATAAATAAAATTTTTAGCTAAAATAAAACATTATGGCATTATATTCAGAACTCCACAGGCATTTAGGTGGCTCAGTTGTACCCCGCGTTTTATGGCGGTACTTCGAGCGCCACTCCAGCCCATTGATTGCCCGTTTTGCAGAGTATGCAGAATTTGAAGAGTTTTACACTCGTCCCCGTAACACCTTAGATGAATATCTAGAGTTACACACTTTAGTGGAAAGCGTACAGACTGTAGAAACGCTGCCTTATTTTATTTACCGCTTGCTCCGAGGTGCTTATATTTTTGAAAATTTAGCTTATTTAGAACTGCGCTATACCCCTTATTTACGCACACCTGAGCATCTAAATCAAACAGAAAGAATTGCTAAAATGGCAGAAATTGTGCAAGTAGTGGGAGAATCCAGCCATTTGCCAGAATATCCCATTGTAACTAGCCAAATTCTCTGTATGCATTCCCGTTTACCCTATGAGGTAAATCGGGCAATTATTGATGTAGCTATAGAAAATAGCCGGTACGTCTGTGCAGTGGATGTGGCTGGGGGAGACAGCTATTACCAAGAAAGATTAGATGAGTGGAAGACCCTATATGCTTATGCTCAATCTAAAGGTGTAAAAACCACAGGACATCTTTATGAAACTGCATCGGGGTGTTATCCAGAATTACTACCGTATTTAATGCGTATTGGCCATGGTATCCAGATTCCTCTACTGTATCCAGAATTATTGCCAGAAATCGCTAGCCGTAAACAGTGTTTAGAAGTTTGTCCCACAACATATTTGAAAACTGGTACTTTACAGGATATTCGCCAACTGCAACTGGTTTTTGACCGTTGTTTTGCTGCGGGAGTGGATATTGCCATTTGTACAGATAATGCTGGTTTACATAATGTCCGATTACCATTTGAGTATGAAAATTTACTGACTTATGACATTATTAATTTTGCCCAATTACAGGCTTGTCAAGAAGCAGCTTTTCGTCATGCTTTTGCTTGGCCTTATGGTCAAGCACCCGCATCTTTACTCAATGGTATACTCAAACCAAAATCACCAGCTATAGTCCAGAGAAAGGCTGTGAGCGTGGGATAGCAAAGAAACAGGGGGCAGGAGAGCCCCCCTGCTTCTTCACGCTACACTAGTGAACCATCGGTATGACCACCAAATTCAGCCCACGCAGTAACGCCTCCTGGAAGTTTTGCTACCTTGGTAAAATTTGTATTCCGCAAAATTGCTACCGCTTGAGCTGATTGTGATTCATCTTGCCCATAAACGTAGATATCTCGTTCTTTATGTAGGGCAATTTCAGCACGAGATGCTAAATCATCTATAGGGATAGATATTGCTCCGGTGATATGCTCTTGATTGAAAGTATGGCGGTCACGCACATCAATAATTGTGAAGGCAGGTTGACCCCAATCAAGACGCAACTTCAAATCATGTACATTAGCTGCTAGACCACTACTCATAAGATCTTCCCACTTACAACCTCAACTTGTACTTTACCAAACATCTTTAAGTAATCGTATTTTCTTCACAAATAATCAAAAAACGATATAAAATTAGATGGATATAAATGGGGTTAAGTGACAATAACACCGAGAGGTTACTATCACGAAGCTTTCGCCATTTTACAACTTTAAAAATCTACTCCTTGTTTTAGTTCCACACCTTGATTAGCATAATGTTTATGACAATAAACTTCCGAGTGAATGCTGGCTAAATCAAAGTAAGCGGGTTGGTTTTGACAGCGCCCAGTAATAATAATCTCTGTATCGCGGGGTTTGCGCAACAAAGCTTGGACGATCGGCTCTACAGGAAGTAATTCTAGATCGACAGTGGGGTTGAGTTCATCCAGTATAATTGTCTTATAAACACCAGAGGCGATCGCTGTTTTAGCAATCTCCCAACCCCTTTCCGCTTCTACATAGTCTAATTCCTGGCGAGAATTACGCCAGACTATAGCATCTCGCCCGCAACGTTGATGATCAACTACTTTCGGATAGGACTGCTGTAAAGCAGCGATCGCCGCATCTTCTGTATAACCACTACCACCTTTGAGCCACTGCATAATTAATACGCGAGTAGAACCAGGATGATTAATTCCTCTACCTATAGCTTTTAAAGCTTTACCCAAAGCGCTTGTAGATTTACCTTTACCAGCACCAGTATAAATTTCTATACCCTCTATGAATAATGCTGCTGCTGTCGGATGATGGTGGGGTTTCATTTCCGAATGTAAGTCAGCAATATCGAGCAATTTTTGGGGTGCTGCGCGTCCTGTAGCAATAATTTCCAATTCCTGGGGTTTAGATTTTAAAGTCCGCACTACTTCATCCACAGGTAGCAGACCCAAGTCTAAGACAGGATTGAGTTCATCCAAAACCACAACAGAATAAAGCCCAGAAGCGATCGCTCCTTTAGCCACATCCCAACCACGCATAGCTTCCTCTTGGTCAAATGCGATAACACCATCTGAGCCAAAAAACTCTGCTCTACCTGTACGTACCTGATCAATTAAGTGAGGAAACCCCCTCTGTAGAGCAGCGATCGCCCCATCTTCATCATAATCACGTTCTGGCCCTTTAAGAAATCTTAATAATAAAACACGATTAGAATTACTGGGTGCGTTGATACCCAAACCGATGGAGCGGAGAACGACTCCTAAAGCCGCTTGGGATTTACCCTTCCCTGCGCCATCATAGATATGAATCTGTCCTGTGAGCCTTTGCGAACGCACCTGCGCTGTGCGAATACCAATACCATTCCTTGTCATATGAGTAAAAATATCTGAGAAAAAAGTTATAAAGTGTAAGGACTGCAGATGGTAGTTTTGAATTTTACCCTATCTACCAGGTGGTGAGTCAAGATAACTCTCCTACTAAAATCATAAACTAATGAGATAATTACCTCCATTGTACGTATTATCTTAGTTATACTCTCTAGCGGGGGGCTGCGCAGTTAACCTTATATCTCGACCAGTGATCCAACCTCTATGACTGAAACATTCACACTTCCGAAGGTTTTACCTATAGGGACAATTTTGTTTGAACTGTTATTCTTACTAGTTGCTATTCCTATAGAAGCTTATATTCTGCATTTAATGCTGAAATTCGATAAAAAAACTAGCATTTTCTATGCGATCGCTATTAATGTCTTATCTAGCGTCATTGGTTGGAATACATTTTTCTTAGTAGAGCCAATATTGCCAATACAAATAAAAACGGAAATTATCAATTATGTATTTTTTAACGATTTCAAAACTCCAAATGCAAAAACATTCGTTATTTTGACTGGCTTTATCATTTTCTTCCTGACTTTTTTGCTTAAATTCTTCCTGCTGAAACTGATGCTATATATAATTAATCATAGCGGAGAAACCCAAAAAGTACAAGTAGTCACATCTCGACGCGAGAAATTTCATACTAGTATCAGAGAAAAATTACTGAATAATAATTTAGCTACTACCACATTAATAGCTAATTCAGTCAGTTATACAGCCATTAGTTTAATTTTATTAATTCGCTCCAAATAGATTTATATGCGTGATACGACCGTTCAAATACTTCTTAGGAGATTTGGTGATGGATTTATTTAAAGATTTCATAGGTGCCTTTAAATTTGTACAAAATCTTTTCCAAGGAATTGGAAAATTCTTTACACCTGCTAAAGCTTTTTCATGGCAAACGTTTATTTATTTAAGTGTTTTTTCTTTAGTGGCTTCATACTTCTGTGTCGGTTTTGTCAAAGAGATAATCGCTTTTTTTGGTTGGTTATTTTTAATTGCAGGTACAGCTTGGTATACTACAGATGATCCTCTAAGAGTTCCAGGAACTTTCATGCCAATAGGAGCATTAATAACTGGTTTTTTAATCAGTGTTTTTGCTTTTGGACATCACGAAAGTGTAGTGACAATTCGCAGTATAGTTCTATGGCCAACTATTTCTGCCATTATTACAGCTATACCTGAGTTCTTTCAAGGAACAGGTACAGAAGCGAAAGCCCAACTGCCAAAGGTACAAATCCGCCAAAAACTGATTATTCTAGTTGCTTGGTCTTTGTTAATCACTTGTTGGTTACAGTTTTATTTTGTCGTGGATAAATGGTTGAAAGAATATCCCAGTTTACTATCAGACAACTTCCAAAAGAGTATGTTTGTCACTAGAGTAGAAGAAAAATCTAAGCTTCCACAAAACGGGAATACTATTCTGACTAAATTACAGCCTTTGATCGAAGAACAAATAATTGATAAACCCTGGTCAAAAGTAGAAAAGTGGCTGCTAGAATCTGACCAACGGGTAGGAAGTCTGGGAAATCAAGTAATTAAACATAACTTGGTTAAATATGCCGAACATGGATTGTGGCGTGTGGAACCTCGCGTTACTAATGTCAAATCGGGATATCGTCTGGATATACTGACTATTTGGACAGGACCTAGCGCCAGTCAATTGGGATTTTATTTACGCAAAAGTTGCTTAATCCAACCAACTAGTTCTAGTAATCAGCAAGATAGAAAAAATGTTGTTGCGGATATTAAATGCGATCGCTTTAATAAATTAGTTATAGGACCACCGCCACCACAGCAATAAACCAGAAAATGGCAAAAAGAAAATAGATTTGTAAATCAAGTGTAAATCCAGGTTGCGTCATCTATGAATCTAATTAGAGTTATTGTATTGGCTAAAAATGTGTTTCTGGAAGTGCTGCGCGATCGCATTCTGTATATCACTGTTTTTTATGCACTTCTGTTGGCTATAGGCCATCGCATCCTGCAAGAATTTTCATCTGTAAATGCAGATAAGATGTTTCTGGACTTCGGTTTATCAGCCATGAATGTGATGGGTTTGATTATCGTAGTATTTTTAGGTACTGGATTAATCAACAGAGAAATAGATAAGCGCACTGTCTTGGTATTAATTGCTAAACCCATTAGTCGGAGTGAATTTGTCACCAGTAAATATTTGGGGTTATCTGCTGTATTAACTGTATTGATTGTCGTCATGACAGCAATTTATTTAGGCTTTCTCCAGTTCAGTTCCGCCTCATATTCTTTGACCAGTATTCTGCTAGCAGCATTTTTCTTATTTTTGCAGCTGTCTTTAGTCAATTCTGTCGCCATTGCTCTAGGTGTTTTCACGAATTCGTTAGTAGCAACAATTTTAACATTTGCTGTGTATTTGATGGGAAACATCAGTCATGATTTAGTTAAAATAGGTCGCTTAAGTCATAACTTGGGAGTGGAACATATTACCCAAGGATTATATCTGATACTACCAGATTTATCGCGATTGGATTTAAAAAATACTGCTGTTTACGGGTTACAAACAGTTCCAGATTCTCTGACCTTACTGAGCAATTTTGGTTATGGATTGCTTTATAGCTGTATGATGCTATCAATTGCTATCTTAATTTTCTTACAACGGGAATTTTGAAAATTTCGTAGTAGGGGCGCAAGGCCTTGCGCCCCTACGAATATTTGATTACCTGATATAGCGAAAGTTACTTGGTCCAGAATAACCTGTAATTTTGGCTAATTCTGCTAAGTTTTGGACTCCGCTGTAACTTTTGCCCTTAATTATCCAAGTAGGGAAACTTTGAATTTTTGCGTCTATACATAGCTTTGTTTGAGAATTGGGACTGTCAGAAGCACATTCCACTTTGATATGGTCACTAATGATTTTATATGCCTCCTTACCAAAGAGTAGCTTCTGCTCATGACAGTGTGGACACCAATAAGCTACATATTCTTTGGCTTCTATTTGCACAATATGCTGCGCTAAAGCAATTTCTGCTGGACCTGATTGAGTTGTGATCTCCCAGCCAAAATCTGGGTTAGGAGGAATTGAGGGTACAAAGGAAATTGGTTGAGGAGTGGTTGTGTTGGAGATATTAGCTGTATTAACTCCCACTCCAGAATATATTCCTAAAGTCCCGATCAAGGTAATCATCCCCACAATAACCGCGCTAAATAATATCTGGCCTATATCCTCCCATTCATGTCCAATTACGGTGAGGATAAGCATAGTCAAGGAAAATAAGGCTGAACTAATACAGTAAAAACAAACTGCTTTCAGTTGGAACGCCAGTACGTACATCAAATAGGCGCTGAAGACCGACATAGCGATCGCCCCGCAGAAAAGCAGCCACCAAGTGATATTTTCCCACTTTTTCCGTTGGGGGTCTTTTTCCTCGAAATTTAGGGCTAGAGGAATTAGAGCCAAAACTAACATACTAATATATGCTAATGCACCAAATAAAGGTAATGGCTGTCCGAAGATTGTTGCCCAAGGGCTAGATAGTACGTCAGTACATCCCTTAATACCAGCAGAATTGGTACAAACAGGACTACCACCTGTCAACTTCTCAAACGTCAGATAGACAGTATTGAGAGTGCCACAGGCAGCGATCGCGCCGATCAATGGACGCGACCATTTATGAATCCAAGGAGTAGGGCGGCGACGAATCATAATGCTGTTTGGGATAAAGGGTCAAGAGCAGCTACAGCTTCGACAAATTGGCTGACGCGGATGGGGTCAATTGGTTGCTCAATCTGTCCGTGACGTTTCAAAGAACTAGAAACGATCGCACCGTTTGCAGCTTGTAAAAGAGTAGTAATATTTTCCCAATTGGCTCCACTACCAATAAAAACAGGCTTACCAGACGCAGCCTTTGACGCTAGTTCTAAATCTTGTAAATCGGGAGGGCTACCAGTCGCCCAGCCAGATAAAATTACAGCATCTGCTAGACCTCGCTCAATTGTATCTTTGACACTAACGGTGAGATTGGGGGAACCTAGTGGACGAGCATGTTTAACTAACACATCAGCCAAAATTTTGGTATCAGATCCTAGTTCTCGGCGATAGCGTAGTAGTTGATGCGCTTCTCCTTCAATTAACCCTTGGTCAGTGTCCATCACACCTGTCAGGACGTTGACACGAATGAACTGCGCTCCCACACAACTGGCGATCGCTAAGGCACTTTTGCCATCATTGCGCAAAACATTCAAGCCCAATGGTAGGGTAACTAAATTTTGGATGCGCTGCACCACAATGGTCATAGCACTGACAATTGCTGGATCTACTTGATTTTTGGTAAATGGCGCGTCGAAAAAGTTTTCCACAATAATGCCATTTACTCCGCCACTAGCTAAGGCTGCTGCTTCTTGTTCAGCACGGTCTATTACGGCTTTGAGATTACCTCCCCAACGGGGTGAGGTAGGTAGTGGTAGTAGATGTACTACGCCAATAATCGGTGTTCGAGTTCTAAATAACTGATATAAATCCACGTCTTTAACTTGCTAAGGCATTGTTCTGAGTCTTGGTTAACTAGACCAATCACCTTTGTTTTATCTTGATCAATTTATTGCCTCCTCCTAAAGATGGAAATTGGCGTAAAACATTCCATAAGATATGTTAAGATAAAACCTGGCTACAAGAGGAGTTTGCCACTCACAAGACGCAAAGCAGTTGGCTATATGGTTTTAGGTATGTCGCCTACAGATCATAGCTAGGTTAAGCCTAACTCCGCCAACAACCCTAACTGCTAGACTCTAGCTAGTCGCAAGTGCGATTTCCCTGAGGGTAGCGGCTTCTCACAACCAGCCTCCTGGGCTCCCCGATGGGTAAATTAACAACGCAGGCGCACTAGGTAACTTAAAATACCAAAAGGCAAATTGTTAAAAAATATTGTGAGTGTCAAATGTAACCAAAGATGCTCTTGTTTACCCTAGGAACAAATCTGATAGAAATATAATAGCATGACCTATATCTATATTATTGATTAGGGTTAAGTATCTATGGTCATTAAGTTGTAGTGACAATCTATAAATTTCGATTTTGGATTTATGTCCTGGCCACGATGAGGAGAGCTGCTGTAACCAAGTAAACTAAACACAAAAAATCTGTCGAACACAAAAAGAGTATTTCCCAAGTGTTTTACCAGAAATTAAGTGTTTAACTCCACGCACAAAAAAGAGAAGATGTTTTCTAAATTATGGGTGACAAGCCAAAAATTGCTATTTCTCACCTAGGCTGCGAAAAAAATCGCATCGATACGGAACATATGCTAGGACTATTGGTAGAAGCAGGTTACAGTGTCGATACCAATGAGGAGTTAGCAGATTATGTTATAGTCAATACTTGTAGCTTTATCGAAGCTGCTAGAAAAGAATCGGTAAAGACTCTGGTAGAACTGGCAGAAGCCGCGAAAAAAATCGTGATTACTGGCTGTATGGCTCAACACTTTCAATCAGAATTATTGGAAGAGTTACCGGAGGCTGTTGCTGTAATTGGTACAGGTGACTACCACAAAATTGTGGAAGCGATTGTACGAGTAGAACAGGGAGAAAGAGTGCAGCTAATTAGTACACAACCAACGTATATAGCTGATGAAAAAACTCCCCGTTATCGCACAACAACTGAGGGCGTGGCTTATTTAAGAGTTGCCGAAGGTTGTGATTATCGTTGCGCGTTTTGTATTATTCCTCAACTTCGAGGTAATCAGCGATCGCGTACTATTGAGTCTATAGTGGCTGAAGCTGAGGAATTGGCAAATCAAGGGGTAAAAGAGATTATTCTGATTTCCCAAATCACCACAAATTATGGTTTGGACATTTATGGAAGACCAAAGCTAGCGGAGCTACTCCGGGCTTTAGGCAAAGTAAATGTACCTTGGATCAGAATGCACTATGCCTACCCTACTGGACTGACATCAGATGTCATGGAGGCAATCAGAGAAACACCAAATGTATTAACTTACTTAGATTTACCACTACAACATTCTCACCCAGAAATTCTCCGTGCGATGAATCGACCTTGGCAAGGACACATAAATGATGGGATTATAGAGCGTATCAAAAGTTCTTTACCTTCATCTGTCCTGCGGACAACTTTTATCGTTGGTTTTCCGGGAGAGACACCAGAACATTTTCAACATTTGTTAGAGTTTACCGAACGACACGAATTCGACCATGTTGGTGTCTTTACCTTTTCACCAGAAGCAGGAACTCCTGCTTACGACTTACCTGATCGAGTTCCATCAGAAGTAATGACAGAACGCCGTCACCAATTGATGGAACTACAACAGCCAATTTCTTATAAAAAGAACCTGCAAGAAGTTGGCAAGACAGTAGATGTGCTGATCGAACAAGAAAACCCCGAAAATAGAGAATTAATCGGTCGTTCCAGCAGATTTTCTCCCGAAGTTGATGGTCAAATCTATGTTAAAGGCGAGACAACATTAGGTACCATCGCGCCAGTGAAAATTTACAGTGCCGATGCCTATGACCTCTATGGTCAAGTTGTCGATAGTTACAAATAAGTATCGGTCTACAAGTCCAAAACACATGCATAAAATCTTAGGAGAGTTAATGAATCTGACATTTCAAGAACTAGGTATTTCCCCAGCACGGGCTGAACTATTAGAGAAGATTGGTTTTAGCACACCAACTAATATTCAAGCCCAAGCTATTCCTCAACTACTAGCTGGTCGTGATGTAGTAGGACAATCTCAAACTGGTACAGGTAAAACAGCAGCTTTTTCTCTACCAATCTTAGAGCGTTTAGATGTAAACAAAAAAGCTGTACAAGCCCTAGTATTGACTCCTACCCGTGAATTGGCTATTCAAGTCCATGATGCTATCTGTCAGTTTGTCGGAGATAGCGGACTACGAGTATTAGCCATTTACGGTGGTCAATCAATTGATCGCCAAATGCTACAACTCAAACGGGGCGTTCACATGGTTGTCGGTACTCCAGGACGAGTGATTGATTTACTAGAACGGGGTAATCTCAAACTCGATCAAGTAAAATGGTTTGTCTTGGATGAAGCTGATGAAATGCTGAGTATGGGTTTCATCGATGACGTAGAAAGAATTCTTTCCCAAGCTCCTGAAGAAAGACAAACGGCTTTATTTTCAGCCACAATGCCTACTTCAATCCGCATGTTGGTGAACAAGTTTTTAAATTCTCCAGCGACCGTAACCGTTGAGCAACCCAAAGCCGCACCAAATAAAATCAATCAAGTAGCTTACCTGATACCCCGTCATTGGACTAAAGCTAAAGCATTACAGCCGATTCTAGAAATGGAAGATCCAGAAACTGCTTTAATCTTTGTCCGTACTAGACGCACAGCAGCAGAACTGACTAATCAATTGCAATCTGCGGGTCACAGCGTCGATGAATATCATGGCGATCTATCCCAACAAGCCAGAGAAAGGTTATTAACCCGTTTCCGCAATCGTCAAGTACGTTGGGTAGTAGCTACAGATATAGCAGCACGGGGTTTAGATGTAGATCAGCTATCCCATGTAATTAACTTTGACTTACCGGATAGCGTAGAAACATATGTTCACCGTATTGGTCGGACTGGTCGTGCTGGTAAAGAAGGAACTGCGATTTCCTTGGTACAGCCTTTCGAGCGCCGTAAACAACAAACCTTTGAACGTCATAATCGGCAAAATTGGCAATTGTTAACAATTCCGACTAGAGCGCAAATCGAAGCTAGACATATCAAAAAATTGCAAGAACAGGTAGGAGAAGCTTTGACAGGTGAGCGTTTAGCTTCTTTCTTGCCAATTATTAGCGAACTGATTGAAAAATACGACGCTCAAGCTATTGCTGCTGCTGCTTTACAGATTGCTTATGATCAAACTCGCCCAGCTTGGCTACAATCAGAAGTAGATCTACCTGTAGAAGAAAGTCCAACTCCCAAACCTAAGCTGAACAAGCGTCGTGATGGTGGTGATTCTGGTCATTCTCATTCTGGCGATAACGAAGGCGGGCGCAGCCATCGCCCACGTTCTTCCTGGGGAAGAGAAAACCATCATGGAGAAGAAGGACGGTCATCAGCACCTAAGCCTAAATTACGTCCAATCCGTCGTGAGTCTTCTGTCACACCTGGTAATCAAAAGTTAAATTAACAACTTAGTTACCCTGCCAGATTTTAGATTTTTGACTTGGAAATCTTGGACAAGAATATTGATGATTTGTGCCAATAATTAACTTAAAGGTCACAAAATCTAAAATCTCTCCAGGGCGGTAACCACTCAAAGATAATCGCGGCTAGCTTGGTCTAATTCGTGTACTTCTATATCCGTCAATTTCCAGCCTAAAGCGCCAACATTATGGTTAACTTGGGCAGCATTCTTTACCCCAGCGATGGGTACAACATTTTCTTGCGCAATTAGCCAGTTAAGAGCTACTTGCGCAATACTCTTTTGGTGTACTTCACCAATTTTGCTGAGTAAAGAAGTTATGGGAGCAATTTTTCGCAATCCATCTCGACTGAATTTGGGGTCGAGGCTCCTTAGTCCAACAGGAGGTTGATCTCCTGTATACTTACCAGTAAGCAATCCTTGGGCTAATGGGCTATAAGCCAAGATAGTTATACCCAAATCCCTTGCTGTTGACAAAATCCCTTGACTTTCGATTTGACGGGACAACAAAGAATAACGTACTTGGTTAGTAGCTAGGGGTAATCCCCTTTTGGCTAAAATTTCATGGGCTTCTCTCATCTGTTTGGCTGAGTAGTTGCTCACACCTATTGCGCCAATTCTCCCCCGCTCTACTTCGTTAGCAAGCATATTCATTAGCGTTTCTTGGCTAATTAAGAAAGTGAAAGGCCAATGAACTTGATACAATTCCACTTTATCTACTTGTAAGCGATTGAGGCTGTCTGTTAAAGCTGTGGAAACAGATTCTCCAGTAAATCGCCAAGGTAGAGGACCGAATTTGGTGGCGATTTGGATGTTTTGTTGTGTTTTTAACCGGAATTGTCCTAATAGCTTTTCTGAAAGCCCTAAGCCATATACTTCTGCTGTATCGAAGCAAGTTACACCAGCTGCGATCGCTGCTGTAAAAGCCTCTTCTAATTCCGCTTCTCCATAACCATCACCATAATTCCAAAATAGCTTGTCCCCCCAAGCCCAAGTACCTATACATAAGGGTTTGACAAATAACCCATCTTTACCCAGAGTGCTATTTTCCATTGGATGAGATTTGTTTACATTTCTTTACTTTCCCAGTGTATCCTTTGCGATTTAGATTGAATCAGAACAAACTTCATTTCTCCCAAATTTTATGGCTGATTTTTGGACAAGGGTTTTAGATTTCGCCCAAGCTATTACTACTGATGTAGGGAAGCAA
>Ga0116228_10000080_pt1 | contig 57863 bp, 54 predicted proteins | sample S1TSphfallax_2_FD_89694 | JGI IMG/M metagenome (GOLD analysis project Ga0116228, IMG submission 89694) | Host-associated microbial communities from peat moss isolated from Minnesota, USA - S1T2_Fc - Sphagnum fallax MG | ecosystem: Host-associated > Plants > Peat moss > Unclassified | place...
CAGGAAGGTAAGCAGGAAGGTAAGCAGGAAGGACAAGCATCTCTCATGGTGACTATGCTATCTAAAAGATTTGGGGAAATTCCCGCTCAACTAACAACCCAGATTGAAACCTTATCATTAAAACAGATAGCAGCTTTGAGTGACGCTTTTTTCAATTTCAACAGTTTGGGTGATTTAGCAAATTGGCTACAAACCTTATCACTGAATCAGAATAATGGAAATCTCAGGTAGAAGGGAACAGGGAACAGGCAACAGTAAAATTCCTGTCATTAAAATTAAGAATTTGTCTAGGTTATGGATTGCACAATCCTACTATTCTAGATGACGATGGCGTGAAGGAGGTGGAGTATCTGGTGACTGGGTATTCCCCATTGCATTTAAATAATTGAACCTATAATACTTAACTTTATTTAGCTTTCTCTAATTCTATTCAAATTTCATCAAAGCTAATATCAATATCTAAATCATGGTTAATATTTCCCCAGACGCTACAAGCATCAATCTTGTCTAAATTTAACTCTTTTTCCTTGGTTGATAGCATGGGGATAGTTACGATGTATGACTCCCCTTACTCTAAACCTTGACATTAATGTTAGAGTTGAGGTTTATAAGATAAAATATCCAGGAGCAGTAGTTATGTTGAAGCGGATTTACATTGATAATTTTTGTAGCTTGGTTAATTTTGAACTAAGTTTTGAATCAATTAACTTATTTATTGGTGATAATGGTACAGGTAAATCTACTGTTTTTGACGTTTTACGTAGAATACAAAATTTTGTACTTGGTTTTTCCAAAGTAGAAGGAGCTTTTCCTGGGTTTACCTGTACTCGATGGCAAAATATATCAACGCAGCAGTTCAAGTTAAGCATCAGTGGCAATGGTGGTGATTATACTTACGAACTTTGTATTGAACACAACTTACAACAAGGCCATATTAAGTATGAGAGAATAAAGTTTAATGAACAACTTTTATTAAATTTTAATATGGGTGAGGCTCAAGTTTTTAATGATAATTATTTACTTACTTTCACTTATCCTTTTGACTGGTCTCAATCCATATTACCTTTTTTACAGCTAAGAGATGATAGTAAAAAATTGGCATGGTTTAGAAAATCTATGGAGAGATTTATTAATGTGAAAATTTTTCCTAGTCAAATGTCTGGATTGAGTCAACAAAAAAATTCTTTCTTGTCTCATGGTATGGAAAATTACTGTTCTTGGTATTTTTCTATTTCTCAAGATCAGCGAAAGGTTACCGAATTAACGAGTCGGTTACAACGTATATTAGATGGATTTGTTGGCTTTAAATTTGACCAGATAGATCATAGAAATACGCTGCTAACGGCACGTTTTTTAGACAAAGAAGATAAGAATAGAATTATCGATTATGGACTGCATGAATTATCGGATGGACAAAAAGTTTTAATAGCACTTTACAGTATAATATATTGTACAAAATCCGAAGATTATATATTGTGTATAGATGAGCCAGAAAACTTTTTAGGACTTCGAGAAATTCAACCTTGGTTGGTTGATCTGTATGATTTCTGTACTGAAGGTAAAATACAGGCTTTGCTTATTTCTCATCATCCTGAATTTATTAATTACGGAGTAATATCTACAAATTGCTATTTGTTTGAACGTGAAAGTAACGCACCATCAAGTGTACGAAAAATCAGTAATTCAGAATCAGAAGAAACTGGGTTACCTATATCAGAATTGATAGCACGAGGATGGTTGAATGAGTCAGCGTAGTGTTGAAATTATTCTTTTGTGTGAGGATAAGCAACAAGAAGTATTTGTCCGACACTTTTTTACAAAACGAGGTTTTCAGAAGGAAAAAATTAGACCTAAAATTTGTCCAAGTGGTAGTCAATCTGCTGAACAATTTGTTAGGGAAAAATATCCTGAAGAGGTAAAGGTATATCGTAGTAGAGCTAATAAGTTATCTATAGGACTGGTTGTTGTAATTGACGCAGATAAGAAATCGCCTGCTCAAATACTACAACAATTAGATCAGGCGCTAGTTGATAATTCGCAAGAACGTCGTAAAGCTGATGAAGCTATAGCTATATTTATTCCAAAAAGAAATATTGAAACATGGATACATTACCTACAAGGAGAATCTGTTGATGAAGAAAGAGAATTTAGTAAATTTACTAATGAATCAGATTGCAAACCCTATGTTGACCAATTAGTAAGCCAATGTTTTAGAGGTGATTTAGATCCACAAGCTCCTTCATCTCTCAAAACTGCATGTAGGGAATTACAAAGAATTTTACGGTTGCGGGATTAATTTATGTATAATTCTTGTCTAACTATTAAAGAACTCACAGCAGAAGTTGGTGGTGGTATCACTCCGCGCATGGTGCGACATTATCATCAGTTGGGATTGCTTCCACAACCAGTGCGATCGCCCAGCAATTATCGACTTTACAATCAGCAGGATGTGCTACGATTACAAAAAATAGTCGCTCTCAAACAGCAGGGATTTCAGCTAAATCACATCCGTCAAATTTTAGCAGATGAATCAGTCGCAGATACTAATGAACATCTGATGTCTCAACTACAGCAACAATATCGGGCGATCGCCCAGCAAATTGCTCAACTGCGACAAACAGCATCAGCTTTAGAAAGCTTATTAGGAAGGGATCAACATTGTCAAAATTTGCAAGCAGAGGTGTTAGCTCAACTCAAATTATTAGAAGTTGATACGCAAGCTGGATTGGGAGGACTGGAAACAATTTGGCATCAGTTAGATGCAGAAGTGCATAATCATTCAGAAGAATTTACAGAATCCCTTGAACGTTTACTTCCTGACCTATCACAATATTCGGAAATTGAAAGATATCTAATTTCCCAGTTGATCTTGGCTTGCGGTGATGTGAGTTTGTTACCTTTTCTCCGAGTCAGCGCAGGAGCGATCGCGGCTAGTCGGAAAATTCTCCAATCAAACTGTGATGTTGTCGTGGATATTCCGGCGATCGCCAACGCCTTAGACAAAACTCGGTTAAGCCATCTGGGTTGTTCCATCATCACCTTAATTGATGATCCTCACGTTGCTACATTCACAGAAGCAGAACAAGCTTTTTGGCTCCATCCAGAATGGCGGAATAGATTACTGCAAATTTCTCCAGATGCTATAGTTGTAGTTGGTTATGCGCCCTCAGTCCTCTTGGAAATTTGCACAGCTATAGAAAACCAAAAAATTCAACCCGGATTAGTGATCGGAATTCCCATTGGTTTTAGCCATGCTCCAGCAGCCAAGCGACGACTAATGCGACAGACAATTCCTTTTATTACGATTGAAGGAACTTTGGGAGGAGGATTATTAGCTGCTACGGTTTTAAATGCTCTGACAACATCCCTGATAGAAAAACCAGATTGTCATTGCTATCTAGATACTCCTTCTACCGTGCGATGGCTGCGCCCGCCCTCTTAGGACATCGTGGAAAAGTAAAACACCTCTGGAAAAAAGTTAGACAGGAGATAGACAAATGGATAAATTAAGCGACTATCGGCTAAAAGTTCAGCAATTATTAACTAAATATCTTGCATACAAGCCTAGCTATGGAGAAGTTGAAGTTGAAGCTATTTTTGACAAAGAACGTGACCATTACCAAATTATTGGTATCGGATGGGATAACAAAAAGCGGATTTATAGTCCGACAATGCACCTAGATATCAAAAATGGTAAAATTTGGATTCAGGAGAATACAACTGAAGTCGATATTGCAGCAGAGCTAATGGAAATGGGTATACCTAAGCAGGATATTGTGCTAGGGTTTCATACTCCTATCATGCGTAAATTAGCAGGACTGACTGTGGAATAGAGTATGGGACATCTCTACAGCAAAGCGCAAAATAAGCAACAGCATTGGGGTTATCCATCGCAGAATTCGAGGAAAAATCGGGCAAAATATCGGTTATAGTGGCTTATGGAGCGATATAGTGGGATTTAGGAGTAATTTCTCTAATTAACTTATGTTTTTCACGTCAGCACGAGAGTACTTTGATCAGGAAGTTCAACAGCCTGACGAGAGCATCTGTTTAGCCAAGGCGGCTTTATATATTGCACAGGAAGAATATCCAGCACTTGATGTTGAAGAATATCTCAATGCTCTGGATACAATGGCTGAGGAAGTAGGCGAACGGTTACCTAGTCCGCGTTATCCTTTGCGGGTAATTCAATGTATTAACCAATACCTTTATAGCGATTTAGGTTTTACGGGAAATCATCAGGATTATTATGATCCGCGTAATAGTTTTTTGCATGAAGTGATCGATCGCCGCTTGGGTATCCCCATTAGTTTAGCACTAGTTTATCTAGAAGTAGCCAAGAGGATTGATTTTCCTATGGTAGGAGTCGGAATGCCCGGACATTTCCTCATCCGTCCAGATATTCCAGATATGGAAATTTTTGTGGATGCTTTTCATGGCGGGGAAATCATGTTTGCTCAAGATTGCGAAGCAAGGCTATCCCAAATCTATCAGCAACCTGTAACTCTCCAGCCAGAATTCTTAGCTGTGATTAGTCATCGCCAATTTTTAGCGCGAATGCTGGCGAATTTGAAGTATATTTACTTAAGACAACAAGATTTTCTCCGGGCTTTAGCAGCCGTTGAAAGAATTTTGTTGCTGGTGGCTGATGATACTACGGAATTGCGCGATCGCGGATTGCTCAACTATCAACTGGGGCGCTATTCCCAAGCTGTAACAGACTTAAACATTTATTTGCATAAAGTTCCTCATGCAGAAGATGCTGTTATTGTTCGCCAACTATTAGCTAACTTACAAGAATTAGAAGGCTAAATATCGTCCTGTTTCTGGATCAATAAAAAGCCTAACAAGTGTTAGGTTAGTTATAGAGATATTCCTTGAAATTTCCTTGTGCTGTTTCGCAAACCTATATCTGTATTTCTTAGTTGGACTGCTTTAATGTCCACCCTCACAGCCTGTGCTCATGGTGATAACGCCAAAAGACTAGAGCAATCTTTGGCGGCTGACCCTAGGTTACAAAATAGTCCTGCTTTTTTTGCACAATCCCAAGCTAAACCGCCACAATTAGCATCAATTCCATCTTTAGTTAAGTTACCGAGTAATTTTCCTACAGAAATTCCTATTTATCCTAATTCCACGCTGGAATCTGTAACTCCCGCCCAAAATTTGGCAAATGGCTCCAATAGTCAAAAAATATTAACTCTTTGGCGTAGTACCGATCCGAGTAATTTTGTTACCAGCTTTTACAGTACTCAATTTTCCCAAAATAACTGGCAAATATTGCAAAAACCAACCGATGATGCTTATGGTTCATTTATGGCAAAGCGGAACAATTTGCTAGTTAATGTAGCTATTAAACCCAGTGCTTCTACGTCTCTAGAGATAGAATACTCTCAAGGTACTAATCAAGATACTAGTACAGCTAAACTCAATTCTCAGAATAGCTCCGTTAGCACTCCTCAACCAGGAGACCCAGATTTTATCGGACCAGTGTTACTAGGTCAAAGTCAAGCAAAACAGCAAAATAACGATAACCAGATTTCTCAGAATACTGCTAGCGTTAATCATATTGCAAATGATAAAATAAATAATACTAGTCAAATAAACTCTACATCTGGCTCTAATCCTCAAGAGTTTAGCGATCTGGAGCAGGCTCCTCCAGAATGGCATCAATATATTCGGGATTTAGCTTCATTGGGTGTTTTGTCTGTAGAACCAAAAACAACAAACCAATTTGCGCCCAACAAAAACGTTACTCGTCGTGAGTATGCGCGTTGGCTAGTTGCTGCTAACAATGCTATGTATGTTAATGACCCAGCTAAACAAATTCGTCTGGCTTCAGATAGCAGTCAACCAGTTTTTAAGGACGTATCCCTCAAAGATGCTGATTTTCCAGCAATTCAAGGATTAGCATCAGCTGGATTAATCCCTAGTATTTTGTCAGGAGATACTACAGCTGTTCTGTTCCATCCTGATGCGCCTCTGACAAGAGAGCAGATGATTCTCTGGAAAGTCCCGTTAGATACTCGCCAAGTATTACCTAGTGCTAATTTAGATGCAGTGAAACAAACTTGGGGTTTTCAAGATGCGGGGAAAATTGCACCTGCGGCTTTAAGGGCTGTATTGGCTGATTATCAAAGTGGTACACAAGCAAATACCCGGCGAATATTCGGCTATACTACTTTATTCCAACCTAAGAAGCCTGTGACTCGTGCTGAAGCTGCTGTAAGCTTGTGGTATTTCGGGACTCAGAGTGAGGGGATTTCAGCATCTGAGGGTTTGAAGTTGAAAGGATAGGGAGTTTTCTGAGCAGGGGGAAGAGGTTTTTGGGTAACTTGGGATTTTTGCACTTATCTGAGAATTGTTTTGGCGGCGATTCTGGTTCTTTTGAGTTCTGCTTGGGTCAATTCTTCGCCTGAAAGCAACCGGGTCGCAGAAGTTTGTAGAACTGTGGCTGCGTCATCATCTCCCACTTGTAGAGCAGTTTTGGCGGCTGTTTGTAACATGGTGACTGCGCCAGCGCGATCGCCCTGCTGCAATTTAACTTCGGCTAATTGAGTTTGGCGATATTTGGCTAATGATAAAATTGACTGTTGTACTTGAGGATTAACTGTTGGTTTGTATCCCTGTATAACATTAATTTGGATGGGGATGAGGGGAGAAAGTAAACCTTGGCGATTGATTCCCGGATCGTCATAGCGAATTTGGAGATGTCCTATTACCTGATTTCCCAAGGGAAGTTGTCCTAGATAAATATTGGTTAAGACTACCCTTTGTACATCCTTCATCAAGTCGCCTAATCGGACAATGAAACTGCCATTAGGGTCGGTTTCTACTGGTAATTCAATTGTATCTGGTGCAACTTGAGCTATCGGTTTAAGTTCTGCTAGTCGCACGTTGGGGATAAAAGATAACAGTAAATAAGCATTGGTTAAGCCTACAGACTGAATACGGCGAAACAAGCGGTTAAATTGGGATAGAGCTTGTTCGGGATTTTCAATATAAGCTAAAGTACCACCACCAGCATCAGCAATTTTTTCTAGCAGATCGTGATTCCAATCATGACCAAATCCCAGGGTGTTGATGGTTAAGCTAAACTTCGTAGCTTTTTGGGCTAGTTCCAAACAACGTTTATTATCATTATGACCAATTTCCCACTTCCAAATTTTTAAGCCAGTTTCTCCATGTCCATCTGTGAGTAAAAAAGCTTGGGAAACTGTACCTTTTGTACCTTTGAGCAGTTCTGTAATTCCCAGGGATAAGCCATCGGCGATGACTGTACCACCGCCAGCTTTCAGTTTGTCTTTCAGTTGTAATTTGATGCTCTCAGGATTTTGGACAATTTGATTGGGAATAATTACTGTCGCCGTACCCGCGAAAGCAACTACAGAAATGCGATCGCCCTCTTTGAGTTGACTAACTAGCTCTTCTACTGCTTGAATGACATTTTTTATTGGCTCTCCATACATCGAACCGCTTTGATCAAGAATCAAACATAAGTTTAGCGGTAAATCTGATTCAGATTCATTACCAATTGCACAAAGCGAAATTTCTAACTGACGTTGGCTGTTGGCTTTCGCCGCATCAACCTGGGGGTCATTGAGTGTCGATAGTAATTGAACTTTCATTTTTGGGGTGAATCTTGCAACACAGTTTTCGAGACAATGCGAGTTTTCTTGCGATCGCCTTCGGACAAGTCTTCCCCTGCTTGTAAGCGCGTAGCCGAAGTCTGTAACACTGTCGCTGCGCTTCTGTCTCCCATTTGCAAAGCTGTTTTAGCAGCAGTTTGCAACATAGTAGCAGCACCAGATCGATCACCCTGAAGTAATTTAGTTTCAGCTAACTGGGTTTGACGATACTTGGCTAGAGCTAAAATAGCTTGCTGGACCTGGGGGTCAGTGTTGGGTTGGTAAGACCTGGTGAGATTAACGTAAACTGGGAGATTAGGGGAAAATAAGCCCATTTGGTGCATCGCTGGATCATCGTAGCGGACTTGAACATTGGCGATCGCCTGTTTACCTTCTGGTAACTGTCCCAAATAAATATTAGCTAAAACTATCCGCTCGACATCTTTCATTAAATCACCCAATCTGACTCCGATCCGTCCATCAGCTTCCTGTTGTAAAGGTAATTCAATTGTATCGGGAGCAACCTGAGCAATAGGTTTAAGTTCAGCCAAGCGCACATTCGGCATGAGAGAGAATAACAGATAAGCATTGGTCAGAGCCACCGTTTGCATTCGGCTAAATAGGCGACTAAATTCATGTACTGCTTGTTCTGGTTGTTGAATATATGATAATGCGCCTAGACCAGCATCAGCAATTTTTTCTAAGACATCTTGATTCCAGTTATTCCCGAATCCTAAAGCACTTAAGGTTAAATTATAACTAGCTGCTAATTGGGCAAATTTTAAGCAACGCTCGTTATCGCCATGTTCATTTTCCCCATCTGTGAGGATAAAGCCTTGGGATATAACATTAGTCTCCTTTTTCCCTTTGGCTAACTCCTCTATACCCAAACGGAGACCTTCATCAATTGATGTTCCTCCATCAGCAGAAAGACGATGGATTTGTTGTTTGATGAATTCTCGGTCTTGTATATGCTGATTGGGAACTAAAACTTTCGCTCGGTGATCGAATACGATAATGCTTAAACGGTCTTGTTCGGTTAAACGGTCAACTAATTCCACCGCCGCCTTTTTCACCATTTCCATGGGTTTGCCATTCATTGAACCACTATGATCCAGAATTAAACACAAGTTTAACGGTAACTTGTGTCCTAAATTATCTGCGATCGCCGAGACATAAATAGCTAACTGACGCTGACTGCTAAATTGATTTGTGTCTATGTTAGTATCATTTAATCCTAGTCGTAAATTAATCTTCATCATCACCATTCCTCATTTCAAGGTATATATTAGGTTAATTTATAAATTTCACAAATTTCATAAAAACTTAAAACATCAAATCTCAGAGTATGGAGTATTGACGTACTTGAGTAATCTTTTCGGCTTTGCACTAATCGTAGTATTATTCTACCCAAATCCCTCAGAAATTCTGAACCCTTTCTCCCCTGCTCAGAAAGCTCCCTCTTCCCCTCTCTTCAGTCAAACACGGAAATCCACACCTGAAAAGAATGGGAGGGACACGTTAGGATGTATTACAGTTAATGGCATAATTTCAGGCTATCAGTTTTTATGGATATTTCCCCCGTCAAGGCTGTGCAAGCCCCCTACTACGGTGATAATTTCTACCGGACACCACCACCAGATTTACCCTCCTTACTGTTGAAGGAGCGAATTGTCTATCTGGGAATGCCTCTGGTACCTGCTGTCACAGAATTGATTGTAGCTGAATTACTGTATTTACAGTCTGATGACCCCGAAAAGCCAATCAAAATCTACATCAACTCTACTGGTACTTCTGGTTATAGTGGCGAGCCAATCGGCTTTGAAACCGAAGCCTTTGCTATCTATGACACTATGAAGTACATTAAACCTCCCATACATACAATATGTATCGGTTCGGCAATGGGCATGGCAGCAATGCTCCTCGGTGCTGGTACAAAAGGTTGCCGCGCTAGTCTACCACACTCTACGATTATCTTACACCAGCCCAAGAGTTACGCTCAAGGACAAGCCACAGACATTCAAATTCGCGCTCAGGAAGTAATTGCTAATAAGCTGTCAATGGTCGATATTCTGGCTACTACAACTGGGCAAACACCAGAAAAAATTACCAAGGATATGGATCGTCTGTATTACATGACCCCTTATCAAGCTAAGGAATATGGTTTGATCGACCGCGTTTTTGAGAAGGAAGAACTGGCTTATCCACCAATTCCTGCAAGCGTCCTCTAAGTCAATTTTAGGGCTTTCCCATCACCTAATTACAAACGGAGTAATAAAATGCCTATAGGCGTTCCTAAAGTTCCTTACCGGATGCCCGGAGGGCAGTATACAGATTGGATTAGCATCTATGATCGCCTATACCGCGAAAGAATTATCTTTCTTGGGAGAGATGTGGATGATGAAATTGCTAACCAAATTATTGCTGTCATGCTTTACCTAGATTCTGAAGACCCAGGTAAAGATATTTTTCTCTACATTAATTCTCCTGGAGGTATGGTTACCTCTGGAATGGCAATTTTCGACACAATGCAACACATTAAATCTGATGTTGTTACCATTTGTGTGGGATTAGCTGCTTCTATGGGTTCTTTCCTCTTAACCACAGGAGCCAAAGGGAAACGCATGGCTCTACCTCATTCGCGGATTATGATTCACCAACCCTCTGGAGGTACAAGAGGACAAGCGACAGATATTGAAATCGAAGCTCGGGAAATTCTGCGGATTCGTCATCAGCTAAATCAAATTTATGCTGATACAACTGGTCAACAGCTAAATAAAATTGAGAAAGATATGGATCGAGACTTTTTTATGTCTGCTCAAGAAGCTAAGGAATACGGTTTAATTGATCGCGTGATTGAAGAACGTCCCTAATTGAAGCAGGGGAGCAGGGGAGCAGGGGAGCGGGGGAGCAGAAATTGCTGCTTAAGTGCTAAGATTGGAATTAAGTTACTAATCTTTTGTACGCACTCCTACTAACTACTTTTCCTCTTTTTCTTCCCCCCTGCACCCCTATTTCCCTGCACCCCTGCCTCCCCTACCCCCCTTTGTTCATGATCGATCCTGGAGATTGCTATCGTTTATTAGGTCTTAGGTCGGGAGCATCTTTTGACGACATTAAAGCGTCTTATCGACGGCTAGTACACCAATATCATCCCGATATTAACCAAAATGATGCACAAGCTAAAGACAAATTTATTGCTGTAACGGAAGCTTATAAACTACTCCAAGCAACTATTCCACAGCAGCAAAGAGCCAAAACTTCCAGGCGATCGCCTGAGTCCCATGACAGTTACCATCAATCTCCCCAGGAAACATCTGGAAAATCAGTCGATAAAACACCCGTACCATCCCATCCGCCAAATCTAGCGGATATAGAACATCGGTTGAAGTGGAAAACTTATGACCAGTTACATCGGTTTTTACAAGCGAGACAATTTCCTCAAGCGATCGCTTTAGCTGAAGCTTTAGTAGCGCGGTTACCTGCTGATGTAGAAGCTCGTCAATGGTTAGCTATCTCCTATCAGATTTGGGGACGCGCCTTAATCGCAGCTAATCAATTGTCCAAAGCCAAAGTTTGTCTGAAAAAAGCCTTGAAAACAGACCCTTACAATAGAGCTTTGTGGCTGGAAGTGCAACAGGACTTCCAAAAACTGGAATAGTTGTGATATGATGATATCCTGACTAAATTTGGTTATTTTTGGGGATGGATATAATCTACAAAGTAAAACTTAGGAGTTAACCAAAACCTGAGTATACCGTAAGTAGCTAGCCCTAAAAGTGTTGTAATTACTAGGGGAAACCCTAATTTAACTCGTAGTTCATCAGGCAAAATAGCTACTCCAGACAGAGTAATTGCAAAATAAGCTAAAAGTATTATTTGTGCAATTTCTATTGTTCTTAGAGTATTGCGACAACTGCGACAGTGTTGTGTGTGCTGTTGATAAACATCCAACAATACAGAGCGATTCTCCTCAATACTTCTGTTGTCTGGAATGCTAACTTCCACTTCGCTCCACGGTAGTTGTCCGTGACAATATTTATCAAACCAATTACGGAACTCAATCACAAAGCGATCCGCACTTGTGGGTAATTTATAAGCTGTTTTCCAACTCTGGTGGAATTGTTTCTGCTCTTGGAGTGAAATTTCTTGGCGGTGGAGGATAATCGTATCTCCATTAGTTACCTGATTGCGTTCATTTATATGGTTCCACCATCGGGGTTGCAAGCGCAGGACAATTTTAGCAAAATTTTGGGGAAACAAACCAACTATCCGCGATTTACCAGGAGCAACAGGAATGCAGTAAAAAACAAGTCCAAATTGCTTACCCGAATCTCCCAATTTGATCCCATACTCCACTAGAGTCGGTGGAACAAAAGTAATTTTGGTGTTTAAGCTTTTCTCCATTACACCCTGAATCAAATCTGGTTGGGACTTAATCATATTTATCGGTACTGCTCTCGCTTTTTCCCTATTACCTTGTATACCATGATGAGCAAAAGGTACATGACTTGGATCTACAAGATTTTCCACCAAAATATCCCAGTCATATGGTAAATCCCGCACATAAGAACTCCAAGCAAATCCCAGATTTGCATCTATTTGTGGTGATAAAGGGAGGGATGTCGTATCCGCTTTCTCTGGTGAATCAGCATCTGGCCAGACCCAGAGTAAATCACTTTCCTGGCGGACTGGTAAAGAAACAACGCAAAAATTCTTGCGATTCTGAGCAACTATTTCTTGATTCTCAGCTTGAGGAATCCGGGTACAAACACCTTGAGCGTCAAATTGCCAACCATGATAACTACACATTAAATTACCAGTTTTTTCATCTACGCGTCCTTCACTCAGAGGAGCAAGACGATGAGGACACTTATCTAAAAAGACGCGGAAAAATTCCGAATTTCTTGGTCGCCATATTACTAAGCGGATTCCCAACAGAGTTATAGGTGTTGGTCGTTGCGGATCGATATCTGTAATGGGGGAAATAGGATACCAATGCTGGAAAAAGTTGAGTCCATTTGTCATTTTGTCTCTAATTGTTTCTAATAGATATAGATTTGGGTGTGGGAAAGGTTTTTATGTCTAATTCTACTATTACTGTAACAGTTAAACTTTTCGCTGCTTATCAAGAGGCTTGTGGAGTCCCAGAACTGATGATGCAATTTCCCAGTGATACCCCAGTTAAGGAGGTGCGCGATCGCCTAATCGCAGAAAACCCAAAGCTCATCCGTTGGGGTCACTGGACTCGTTTTGGGATTAACCTGACCTTTGTGGAGCCGGAAACTCTACTCCAAGATGGAGACGAGGTGGTATTAATTCCGCCAGTGAGTGGAGGTTAGGGGAGCGATCTAAAGCAGGGGGGATTTTTGAGTGAAGTTTCCTAAGTGTGGAACTGAATTTTGTATGATGAAAAATACCAGACTTTTTTTATCGGGTATGTTTGACGGGTATTTTTACTCGTGTTACTATCTAAAAAAAGTTAACAGATACTATATTCAGGAAGAATTAATTTTATGCCTCAGGCGATCGCTAACCTCAATCAAGTCAGTTCCACAATCTTACAAGCTTTGAAATGTAAGGAATGTGGGACAGAATACAAACTCGCAGCTACCCATGTTTGTGAATTGTGTTTTGGACCATTGGAAGTTAAGTATGATTACAACGCTCTGCGCTCATCCGTCAGTCGGGAAAAAATTCAAAGTGGTCCTAATTCAATTTGGCGTTATCGTCAATTCTTACCTGTCGCCACTGATAACTATATAGATATGGGAACTGGAATGACTCCCTTATTGCGTTCCCATCGGTTAGCCCGTCGCCTGGGCTTAAATAAGCTTTTGATTAAAAATGATGCAATTAATATGCCCACCCTGAGTTTTAAAGACCGGGTGGTTTCTGTCGCTCTCTCACGGGCTAGGGAGTTGGGCTTCTCTACAGTCTCTTGTGCTAGTACAGGAAATTTAGCCAATTCTACAGCTGCGATCGCTGCTCATGCAGGTCTAGAATGTTATACGTTCATCCCCTCGGATTTAGAAGCTGGTAAAATTTTAGGTAGCTTAATCTATAGTCCTACAGTGATGGCGGTTAAAGGTAATTATGATCAATTGAATCGCCTTTGTTCAGAAATCGCTAATACCCACAATTGGGGTTTTGTCAATATCAATCTGCGTCCTTATTATTCTGAAGGTTCTAAGACTTTAGGGTTTGAAGTCGCTGAACAGCTAGGTTGGGAGTTACCTGACCACATAGTAGCACCTCTAGCTTCTGGTTCTCTATTTACTAAAATATATAAAGGTTTCCAAGAATTTGTGAAAACTGGTTTGGTGGAACAGAAAAATGTCCGTTTTAGCGGAGCCCAGGCGGAAGGTTGCTCTCCTATTGCTCAAGCATTCAAAGCTGGACATGATTTTATCCAACCAGTTAAACCTAATACAATTGCTAAATCTCTGGCTATTGGTAATCCAGCAGATGGTATTTATGCTATGGAAATAGCTCAGAAAACTCAAGGTAATATTGAATCAGTCACTGATCAAGAAATTATTGAAGGAATTAAACTTTTAGCAGAAACTGAAGGTATCTTTACAGAAACCGCAGGTGGAACTACAATCGCTGTGTTGAAAAAATTGGCGGAATCTGGCAAGATTAATCCAGATGAAACTACTGTGGTTTACATTACTGGTAATGGTTTAAAAACCCAAGAAGCAATTCAAGGCTATATTGGCGAACCTTTGACAATTGATGCCAAAATCGATAGCTTTGAAAGAGCCCTGGAAAGATCTCGCACTCTCGAACGTTTGGAATGGCAACAAGTCCTAGTTTAGTTCCCTGTTCCCTGTTCCCTGTTCCCTACCAGATAACTTCACAATTAGCCACAAATTATGCCCGTAAAAGTTTTAGTTCCTACTCCATTACAAACACTCACGAATAATCAAGCTACTTTAGAATGTAGTGGTAAAAATGTTGCTGACTTAATTGATTCTCTAGAAGCAAGTTTTCCTGGTATGAAATTGCGTTTGTGTGATGAACAAGGAAAACCCAGAAGATTTCTGAATTTGTATGTCAATAGCGAAGATATCCGGTTTCTCGATGGTGTAAAAACTCCCCTGAAAGATGGCGATGAGGTCAGCATTGTTCCGGCGATCGCCGGAGGTTAAAAACTCTGTGTTTTTACTCGGCTGCAATCTATGGGGGTTTTCAGCAAAATTCCCTTGTCTAGGAGGGAGAGATTTGTTGTCGCCAAAACTCATTATTTTCTAGGGATAGAATAATGCGTTTATATGATTCATTACGCAATTCGATTGTCAAAAAATTCTGATTGCTTTTGGTGACATACCAGAACTCTTTTCCTCTATCAGTGTAATAGGTTCCAGCTTTAATCAATCCTGGGATGGAGGTTCCAGGCGCACGTAATGCTTTCCCGTTACTTTCAGGTTTAGATGTGGTAACTTGTTCGATATGAGCTAGTGGTATTTGCCAAGTTTTCTGGAAGCGGACTGCTAAAAGTTGCTCTTTCAAGGCAAATTCTATTTGTAGTTGATCTTGGACTATTGATAAATTCATAAAAAAGCTCATGACTAAATGATTAGATGATACTTGAGTTTCAGAAAAGCTGATGATTTTGCTTAAATCAATTTCATGATAAATTCGTTTTGCGCAATTCCTAACTCTGTTAAAATGAATGTAGCTGAATTTCACGGGAGCAATGGCTCTACAAGCTAGATACAAGGATTGACCTGAGTGATGACAGACCCAACCAATCAAAATCAAGCACCAGAGGTGGCTCCTAACACTGCTAAACCCACCGCTGCTAAAAAAGAAAAGGCACCTGCTTTAGAAGATAAACCATTTGCTGAATTTATTCAGCAAGAATATTTACCGGCTCTGGAACAGGCGATCGCCCAACAAGGCGTTACAGATTTAAACCTGAGTTTTGTCAAGCAGAATTATCCCCTCATCGGATTTAATTCCACTGAGGAATGTTGGCAAGTTGTGGGTATTTGGCAAAAAGGTCTGCGTCAGTTTAACCTCTATTTTCCAGAAGAAAATATTCAAGGAGCTAAGGGGTTCTCCTGTAATGAAGGTACAAAGCCTAGTACTCTAGAATCATTCTTAATCGATGAGCGCAAAATCACGCTTGATATGTTAGTAACTCGCCTAATATACCGTCTCAACGGTCAAAAGTGGTTAGGGAGAAACTAGAAAATCTCCTCATAATCTTTTTTTTCATAATCTGTCTATGGATAGAGGAGAGAAGGGCGGTGCTGTAGTTACTATTAAGAGACAAGTTCGGTAATCCTCTCTCCTACAACTACGCTTCAGGGAGAGAGAACCTGAACACGCGCTCTCCCAGCACACCCGTGCGGGTGTGTGGGGAGAGCGTTTGTCTACTTCTCCCCTTTCCTTATTAAATTAGAAATCAATATTTGGGTTTAATCAACTTTTAAATCCTGGAACATTGCTGTATTGATGTAGCGATCGCAATTATGAAGGTTGAATTATGATGATTAAGCGTCCAGCATTTTCTGGTCTTTTACTAACTTGAATCACAGCACATAAAGCAGCACCAGAAGATATTCCTGATAATAAACCTTTTTCTCTAGCTAGTCTTCTACCCTAAGACATAGTTTGTTCGTCAGAAGCTTAAAGGTTACTGTGCTTGCCAATATATATGTTGATAAGAATAATAGCATATTAATTGACTTTAAAATCTTTTTAAAGGTGGTTGGAGTTTACAGGTTTAGCAGTCTTGTTATAAAATTAATATAGAACCAAGAATTGATCTACCTCAGTTACATAGAAAAAAGAAAGCAAACTAGTTACTATTGTCATATTGTTGTTTCTTCACTTAATCATTGAAATCTCGTAAAAAGTTAGCAGATGCGAAATATTAAGCTTCAGGGATAGAGGGAGTTGGGGGAGCGTTTGTCTATTTCTCCCCTTTCCTTGTAATTAAATCAAAATCAATATTTGGGTTTAATCAACTTTTAAATCTTGGAACATCGCTGTGCTGAGATAGCGTTCGCCGAAGGAAGGTTGAATCATGACGATTAAGCGTCCAGCATTTTCTGGTCTTTTACCAACTTGAATCGCAGCACATAAAGCAGCACCAGAAGATATCCCTGATAATAAACCTTCTTCTCTAGCTAGTCTTCTACCGTAAGACATAGCTTGTTCGTCGCTCACCTGAATTATTTCGTCGATTAATTCTGGACGCACCACTTCTGGGATGAACCCAGCACCAATTCCCTGAATTTTATGGGAACCTGGTTGACCTCCAGAAAGAACAGGACTGTTAGCTGGTTCTACAGCGATCGCCTGAAAAGTAGGTTTACGCTGTTTAAGCACTTGCGCAACTCCAGTAATTGTTCCACCAGTCCCAACACCAGAAATCAAAATATCAACTTCTCCATTAGTATCATCCCAAATTTCCACAGCTGTAGTTTCTTGGTGAATTTTTGGGTTGTCAAGATTGCGAAACTGCTGCAACATAAAAGCATGGTCCGTATTGGCTACGATTTCTTCAGCTTTCCGAATTGCGCCACGCATCCCCTCATGTCCAGGGGTTAACTCCAGTTTAGCACCATAAGCACGCAACATCAAGCGTCGTTCTTGGCTCATAGTTTCAGGCATTGTTAAAATTAAGTCATAGCCCCTAGCCGCTGCTACCATAGCGAGAGCTATTCCTGTATTTCCAGAAGTCGGTTCTACTAGAACAGTTTTTCCTGGTGCGATCGCCCCTCTAGCTTCAGCTGAAAGTACCATACTTAAGCCAATACGGTCTTTGACTGAAGCTGCTGGGTTCATACTTTCGAGTTTAGCGACTATTGTTGCTACCACTCCTTCTGTTTGAGGAATTTTATTCAGATAAACCAGAGGAGTTCTACCAATGAGTTCTGTAACATTTTGAGCGATTTTCATTTATTTCTCCCTAAAATTGGACATAAATAAATACCTAGATTTATCTTTAATTATCATAAAATGTATTCCTAATCTGACTAAATCACAAAATTGAATCATTAGGCTATATCTTTAGCAACATTTTCCGCCATATATCGCAGTCAGTTATCCACAAACCTGTTTAACTAAGTATTAAATCATGCAATCATCAAATACAGATTGTGATATAAAAAACAAATCACACATAAAAATATTTAATTGTCATTTAGATTATTTTCTCAGTTTATGTGATGAAATGTGATTATTTGAGTACAAGTCTTCCTGAATAGTAAATTCAGAAAATCATCTAGATATAGTAGTAGATATTGGTTTATCGTTGAGTGCAAACCCTCCCGTACCTCATGGATGAAATGCTAGTACCCCTAATGGAAAATGCTAGTACCCCTACCCCGAATATTTTTTTCTTTGCTGATTTCATCGACATTTTAAGCTTGAGTATAAGACTAATAATTTTAATTATATTGATCTAGCAGCGTCAACTGCGATGAAATTAGACGACTGATATAAAACTAATAGGATTTACGCAGAGATTCCCCTCTACCCCCCGAAATTCCACAAGACGCAAGTCGGAAGAATTAGGGGGGACTTCTTAACTCCACATCAACTAGTATCTCTGGTCTTAGTTGATTAGGATTTGTCTATATTAGACATGACAATGAAAAGTAAATTTTTAAATGTACTAGCAGTTGGTTTAGTTACCTTAGCTGTAATTTCGCCCGGACTAATTACATTTGGTGTTGTTTGGGGACATCACAACGAATTAGTTAAAGCGCAGAATTCTCACTGCAAACCAATCGCAGATCTGCACAACCCTTCCTTAACTAGTGTACCCCAAAAAAAAGCTCATGAGGGACTTCTACAAAAAATTATCATTGTAGTTGACAAATATAAAATAACCACTATTTTCCAATGGTTTATTTTAGGTACACCCATTTCCATAGGCTTACTAATTATTGCTTATGATCGGTATCTTGTATACCGTGATGCTGTTTTAAGGCGGCAAATTCAAATGCTAGAAAGACTTTGGGAACAAAGTATTGAGCAATAAAAGATCTTCATCTAACTTGAAAACTTAAGGTAATTAATTTGATCATGACAGAAGAACGCCAAACACAATATTTTGACCTGATCGATGAACTACTGAGATGTCCTAATGGACAAGAACCAGAAGTCTTAGAAGCCAAATCTGAGTTAATAGACTCTGGTTTAGTCCAAGCAATTTTACAAGTGGCGAGTATATTTGCTCATGAAGGTAATCAAGACGGTGCGCAGTTTTTATTTTTTATCGCCAGGGAATTAGCTAAACAATTAGGCTTATATCCTCAAGTTTCTCAGGAAGTTGCACATCAGGAGTAATTATGCTTTTGACTTCAACTGATGCAGGACAAATAGCACTGGAATTCCTGTTAGCAGACTGGAATGTTCCTGAAGATTACAGAGATTGGTTTATTGTTTATAGTTCACGTTTAATTGGTGAAAGTTGGTATGCGATTGAGTTGGGTATCGCTGGATTCCTTGACAGATGGTTTATGCAAGTTTACGATACAGGAGTTTGCGACCCAAACTATACTTTTATTTCTCCCATTGCTGGTCATGAAGGGTATACAGACTTAAAGGATTTACCAGATATTATTGCTGATGTTTTAGTCGCAGAACGTAATTCTCGATAGTTTTTTGTGCTATAATTGTAATTGCAGTGATGGACGCTACAAAAGTAGACGCTCCTGCGTCGCTAATGCTATGCTATCAGTTACATGATTACTGAAGATATCCTAGCTCAAGAATTCACCAGAGTTGTCCATCAATACTATCCCAAAGTTGGACAATTGTTAAATGGGTGTCATGTGAAAGTGATTACAAGCTTTTGGGGACGACCCGCTAAACGCTTTCAATATGTTGGAATCTATTGCTCCGCAGAAAAAATGTCTCTTGTAGCTGCTCATAAAGCGGTTCTCAGAGAAGTAGCAGAAAATATGGGGTTGATTCAAGTAGTTTTCTTGAATGCTAACCGATTGTTGCGCGATCCCATGTCTGGACTCAAGCAGTCACGACCCCAATTATGGTTAGAGTTACAGTTAGTCGCAGCTTGAAGGTAGCGCATCACCCATGATGAAAACAGGACTTTTCTGTAATTACGAAAATCATCACCAAGATGCTCGTCGTGCTATTTGGGAACAAGTTTCCCTGATAAAACAGGCGGAAAGTCTCGGTTTCGCAGAAGCTTGGGTAGCAGAGCACCACTTTAATCAATTTAATCTCAGTCCATCAATTTTGTTGTTGATGGCTCATTTGGCTGGTGTCACAACCAAAATTCGCTTAGGGACTGCTGCTGTTTTGCTCCCATTTCACAATCCGATTCTCGTAGCAGAAGATATCGCTACTCTGGATAATCTCTGTCAGGGAAGACTGAGTTTTGGCGTAGCTAGGGGAGGTCCTTTTCCTCAACAAAACCAGCATTTCGGCGTACCTATGGAAGAATCCCGTAGTCGGATGCTGGAAGCTACTACGTTGATCCAAAAATTGTTGTATGAAACTGATGTTTCCTTTCAGGGACAATTTTACCAATGCGATCGCCTGACGATTTATCCCCAACCACTACAAAAACCAATTCCCGTTTGTTTGGCTAGTGGTGACGACGAGGCGATCGCTTTTGCGGCGAAAAATTCCTTTGGTTTGATGGGAGGACCACCCTTTTCCCTGGAGAGATTACGTCGGACTCTCAGCCAATATCGCACACTCAACTCTAGCGGAACAGAAAATTTTCTCTTAGCGCGTTTCTTCTTTGTCGGTAGAAGTGATTCAGAAGCGATCGCCGAAGCTTTACCTTTCATTCGTCAATTTAGCCAGAAGATGACAGCTAATTCGGCGCAAGTCATTAGCCATAGCACTGTCGCTCAAAAGCCTTATGATCGCACCAACATTTGTTTTGACGAAGATTACTTAATTGAAAATTCCATTATTGGTAATGTCAAAACTTGTCGGGACAAAATCAAGAAATTCCAGGATGAATTAAATCTCAGCACGTTAGCACTTAAACCCGCATCGTTCGTTTTACAGAAAAACGTAGAGAGTTTAGAGCGCTACAATCAAGAAGTACAAACTTATCTCTAATTAGAGAACAGAGAACAGACGTAGGTTGGGTTCTCGAAGAGAAACCCAACCTACATTTTCTTGGCGATTACCTTCAGTATTTACCCAGGGTTATGACTAACAACATCATCAGTGATAAAAAACGGCTTTTTGACACATGGGCTCCAAGTTACGATTGGACATTTCCCACAATTATCTACCAAGCTATTCACCAAAGATTACTCACAAAAGTCGAATTGTCAGAAACAGCAAACGTCTTAGATTTAGGCTGTGGTACTGGTCGATTACTAGATCGATTAGCCACAAAATTCCCGGAATTGCGGGGGACGGGTTTAGATTTATCTTCCCAAATGGTGCGCATAGCTAGACAGAAAAAACGCCATCGTCCCAGATTAATCTTCTTGGAAGGAAACGCCGCATCTTTACCATTTACAGAAAATCAGTTTGACGCAGTTTTTAACACAATTAGTTTTTTACACTATGCTCATCCTGAACAGGTTCTCAGGGAAGTCAAAAGAGTACTTAATCCTCAAGGACACTTTTATTTAGTAGATATTACGGTGAGAAATGATCTAAATTGTCAGATATTAGCTAACTCTCCAGCCAGAGCCAAATTCTATAGTCCAAAACAGCGAGAACAGTTAGGTGATGCTGCTGGACTTTTGTGTTTAGGTCATTACTATTTACTTGGACCTGTTTTGCTGACCATTTTTGCTAAACCGATATAAACTAACTTTCCGCTAAAAACTCCAGATATCCCTGACTAAGTTCTTTCACAGCTAGATCATAAAATTGCTGACCATGTTCCGGTGTCGCTAGAGTGGGATCGGAACCCATCCTCCCATCTGGATAACGTTGGCGGAAATCAATCGCACTGTAGATTTTGTGACCACCAGGAACTTCTGGAGAAATGGGAACTCGTTTAATTGCTTCTGGATAAACATATTGAGTCACAGCTATTTCGCTGGGAGTAGCGTGGGAACCCTCGCGATCGCCATATAATTCCTTCGCCAGTTTATATACAGAACTACACGTAAACCAATTAGCGATTTGACATTTAACCTCCGCAGCGTTTTCCAACTTCAAATCTTCTAGATGAGCATAAGTTTCCGAAAAAGCTGCTTTCACCGTAGCGATATTTCCCCCATGTCCGTTAATCAAATAAAATTTGGTGAAACCAGCTTTAGATAAACAGGTGATATAATCGCGGATTACCTGAATCAAGGTATTAGGGCGCAAACTGATAGTTCCTGGAAAAGCTGTATGATGTAACGCCATTCCCACATTTATAGTAGGCGCTACCATTGCTTGAGTCGCTTCCCCCACACCATGAGCGATAACTTCTGCGCAAATAGCATCAGTTCCAATCAGTCCAGTTGGTCCATGCTGTTCTGTAGAACCAATAGGAATAATAATACCCTGAGATTTTTTTATATAAGCTTCAACCTCTTGCCAAGTGCTTAATTGTAATAGCATCTCGCTCAACCTATTCCTGTTGTAAAAGCTTAATTATACAGCCTTTGCTAATCTAGAGACGATGAAATTATTCAGTTAAAGAAGCAAATTTCAGGGATGGAGTCGCAACAAGCCCAAAATCATTCTAAATAATATTTACACGAGTAATTTAGTGTTTGAGACTTATTGCGTATCTCCCAACTAAACCAACCAAAATCATCCAATATCGCCTTGTGGACTAATAATAATACCAAGATACAAAAATTATCTACCCTGCATTTTTGCACTTGAACAATCGCAGTAATATTCTTAATTGTGCGTTGCTGATAATTCTTCAATCATTAAGACATGTCAGCAGGAGAAATCACCAAATCTCCTTGAGTCAATTGCACTGATTGTCCTCCTTAACTATTGCAAGACTATATCACCTAAACCAAGCTACAATTATCTGGAAAATTCTGTTGTTTTGGGAATTTGTCTACTTTTAGAGACACCAAATTATCCTGAGAAATATATCTAGATGCTTGCAACTTATTCATTGAGTTGACGCTTGATTGTAAATTAACTACAGTAATAGCTTGATCCCTAGCAGTAAGATTGAATATCTTCTCCACACTGATCTACTAAATAACACAATGCTCGAAAACGCAAGCTAACAAGCTCATCATAAAGAGGATTGAGTTTGCACATAGGAGGAATGTGAGCGATTTTTCGACCGAACAAAACGATATCACGCTCGAATGGACATTGTGCGGGAATCAACTTGGCGATCAACTTGGCTATTCCACGGTTGTGAATCTCTAGTTCGTCTAACCATTCACGTATTGGTTGCAGCAAATCTAATTTAGAATTATTTTTCTGACTATTTCCCATAGATTGAATAAAGACAGGGAAAACAATAGATTGTTCTTTTGTGTTCAACATAAATTTATCCGATTGATTGTGTGGTTTCCTAGATGAATTAAAGTCTAGTTGTGGGATTTCTAGTTCCAGGAATTTAGGTAAGTTGTATTGCTTGTCTTAAGCATGGATAAACAATGACAAATTACAGATTTTCCTCTTGATAAAGTACTAGAAATAGTTTAACTAACTATGATTTAAACTCAGTTCATGTCGAATTACTGTCCAACTAAATACAAAATAACAAAGAAAATATAAAAATGGTATACCTCCAGTTATTGATTGCTAATCATCGAGTTAACAATCTCATATATAACGTACATATCAATTGTAGTAAAACTGCACAGTGTAACCAGTATCCTCCTTAGGAGGTAGATTGAACATGATCGGATATACAGGCAGTTTTTACCATAATTAATATTTCTTTACAATCAATATTAAGGTACAGAAGATACAAAAGAATGTTACTGCCGTTACACAACTTCACAAAAATTTTATTTGGAGGGTGAGTTTAGGGGAGCTTTCTGAGTAGGGGAGTTGGGGCTCCCCTGCTCCCTATTATGAAGCTGCTAAAAAGGGGTAATCTGTATAGCCTTTTTCTGTACCACCATAAAATGTGTCGCGATCATAAGGATTTAACGGTGCGTTGAGAGCAAAGCGTCTTGGTAAGTCGGGATTAGAGATAAAAAGTCTACCATAAGCGACTAAGTCGGCGTATCCTGCTGTTAAAACTGCTTCGCCTGTTTCGCGGGTATATGCTCCAGCACTAATAATTTTACCTTGGTAAATAGTGCGGAAGTATTGACTGCTCAGTTCCATATTAGGAATAGCAACATCTTGATTTCCTTGAACTCGGGGTTCTACTAAATGGAGATAAGCCAAGTTAAACCGATTTAATTCTTGGACTACATAGGTAAACAGTGCTTTGAGATCGCTATCTGACACACTGCCAAATGTACCACTGGGAGAAAGGCGGATACCAACTTTATCGCTTCCCCAAACACTAACAACTGCTTCTACTACCTCCAATAAAAAGCGAGTGCGATTTTCTATGGAACCGCCATACTTATCTGTCCGTTGGTTAGATCCATCATGTAAAAATTGGTCTATCAAATATCCATTAGCACCATGAATTTCTACACCATCAAATCCTGCCGCTAAAGCGTTTTCTGCCGCGATACGGTAGTCTTCCACAATCCCAGGAATCTCTTGAGTTTCTAGCGCTCGTGGTGTTACAAAGGGTTGGGGTCCACTGAAAGTAGCAGCAGTTCCTTCAGGAGCGATCGCACTGGGAGCAACTGGTAACCCACCATCAGGTTGTAAAGACGGGTGAGAAATACGACCAACATGCCAGAGTTGGAGAAAAATCAATCCATCATGTTCATGTACAGCTTGAGTGACTTGTTTCCAACCTGTAACTTGTTCTGGTGAATGAATACCAGGAGTCAGAGGATAACCCTGTCCTTGAGGCGATATCTGTGTAGCTTCGCTGATGATTAAACCAGCAGATACCCGTTGTTGATAATATTCAACATTTATTGCTTGAGGAATATTCCCTATAGCTGCACGATTACGAGTCAGAGGAGCCATCACCACACGGTTCTTCAACTTATATGCTCCAAGTTGACTAGGCTCTAATAATTTCAGGTACTCCACAGTTTATCCTTATATTTGCTCTAATTAATCTGGTAATCATAACCAATTTTAAAGCAAGAGAGAGAAAAAGTATGCCAATACTAGACTGGGTTTTGTGATGATAAAAGACACAAAAAATCCAATATCACTTTGCAAAAGCAAAAGTAATATTGGAATTCGAGTGCTGAATATGAAGATTTCATCAGACAAGTTATTCTACCAAAAGGCAACCTTATGTTTAAGTACGATAAAAAGTTAATTGTACTAGACAACATCAAGCATAAATTGAATCAAATGCTTATACATGCAAATTTGACTTTATTTTCCTTATGGCAGCACAAGTACCAAAACCTAGTACTAACATACCACTAAAGCTAGCCGAGTCATAATTCCAGGGAACTACAACGTGTCCATAATACTGAATTGTCAAGGAAGCATTGGCCAAAGTAGTCAAGTTGACACTAACATTACCACCAACACCATTAAAAGTTTGATCGATTGTTGTATAGGGCAATAAATTAAATGTACCTGTCCCTAAAAATTCACTAATATCCGAGGCAGCAGTAAAACTTTCAGTAGTAAATCCAGCAGTATTCCCAGTATCAGTCAGGGAGGCTGGTCCATAACTTGCTGTAGCCTCAGAACCTAAGTTAGTATACTGTTCCTTAGGAAGTGTACTATCATCTTTAACAATATCTATGGCACTATCTATAGAAGTACCATCATCGGCTGTGAAAGAATCGTTACCGTAGGCAGCTAAGGCAGCAGGCGTATTAATATCTGGAGCTAAGGCAAAGAATTCGACTATAGCAAATGCTTTAAATGATTGAGCTTGTGAAGCAGTATTCTTTACAGTACCATTAGTATTTAGTGTACCACTAATAGTTACAGTTACTTGAGTAACATCTACATTTGCTGGTGCGTTGTATAAAGTGCCCGTTAAAACTGGACCACCATTTAACTCAGTTGTTTGGCCAGTAAAAGATGAAGTACTTGTAAACAAAAGTGGATCGAGCGCTTTGGCTTGAGGTGATAATGCAAAGTAAGCCAGAGATAGGGTAGTAACTGTTCCAGCTACATGCGCAAAAATTCGGAAAATCTTATTGTTAATCATTTTTGCTTTATCCTTAGATACATCAGAATTATTACAACCTGCTGAATTTTCGTATACTTGAACTAAGTTGCTAACAATATACTGGGAATAATACAGAAAGGGCTGAAACTTTATAATGTTTTTAGATTCTTTATTGGCTTCACACTTACTTCATATCCATCTTAAACCTAGAGGAAATCCTTCCTACCTTATGTTGTTAGCCCTTTAGGTACATTTTTTGTTTCATGTTTCTCTTGTCAGTTCTTCATATATTCTTGATTTAAATATTAAAAAAATAAAATTAATTGGTTATTTAAGTTACATAGCAGTCGTATTTGGTTTTCAAATCTGTTCCATGACTACTTAAGTATGTTTAAGACTCAAAACAGATTCCTGTATTAGAATGAATAACCAAGATCAACTTTGCTAAAGCATTCAAAAGAATTATTAGTTCAGGAAACAGCATAAACTATGGCGCTATAATTTCCCAAATAATTAACACTCTAGTTTTTATCCCTCAACTCTTATGAATCCACAACTCCCTATTCCAGATCATTTTGATTCACAGCAGGTTGGTGAAATTTGGCGTGTTCCATATCAGCAACGTGCGACCCAAGCTCAAGCTTGGGCGAAGCAGCATCAATTACAATCCGCTGCTCAAGATAAAACCCGGATTTGTTTAATGGCGATCGATGTCCAGAATACTTTCTGTATAAAGGATTTTGAGTTATTTGTCGGTGGTCGCTCAGGTATTGGTGCTATCGAGGATAATGTAAGGCTGTGTGAATTCATTTATCGCAATTTACATGTAATTACTGAAATTGTACCCACCTTAGATACGCATACATCTATGCAAATATTTCACCCCATTTTTTGGGTGAATGATGCTGGAGACAACCCCTTACCCATGACCATGATTTCTTTAACTGATGTAGAACAAGGTCAGTGGCAAGTAAATCCAGAAATATCCTATAGCTTGAGCGCTGGTGACTATATCAATTTACAATCCTTTGCTCTTCATTATGTGAAACGTTTAAGTGACAATGGTAAATATCCGCTGACAATTTGGCCTTATCATTCCATGCTCGGCGGGATCGGACATGCTTTGGTTTCATCCGTCGAGGAAGCTTGCTTTTTCCATGCGATCGCCCGTAATACTCAAACTAACTTCCAGATCAAAGGTGTTAACCCACTCACAGAAAACTATTCTGCTCTATGTCCAGAAATATTAGATGACCATACAGGTCGTCCCATTGCTCAGAGAAATACCCCCTTGATCCAAAAGCTGCTGGAATTTGACGTGGTAATTATGGCTGGACAAGCCAAAAGTCATTGTGTTGCTTGGACTATCGACGACTTGCTCACAGAAATTCCAGCCAAAGACCCCAAACTCGCTCAAAAAATCTATCTATTGGAGGATTGCACTTCTCCTGTAGTTGTTCCTGGTGTAGTAGACTTCACAAAACAAGCTAATACAGCATTTCAGCGTTTTGCTAATGCAGGAATGCATCTAGTTAAATCAACAACCGCTATAGCTAATTGGACGGGAATCAATCTTTAAAAATTCTCTGCTCAACCACTTACCAACCTAAAAAAATGCTGTAGAAATGACCCTGCTGAAACTATGTTAGCAAATAATGGAATGGGTAACTGGCTAAGGTGTTACAGTGGTCGGAATTGTGATCATTTCTCACAGTAAGCAATTAGCTTTGGGCGTACAAGAACTAGCTGTACAAATGGCTCAAGGACAAGTTCCTTTGGCGATCGCCGCAGGTATTGGCGATCCCTTAAACCCCTTGGGTACAAATGCGATGGAAGTTTATCAGGCGATCGCCTCTGTTTACAGCGATGATGGCGTTCTCATATTGATGGATTTAGGCAGTGCTTTAATCAGTGCTGAAACAGCATTAGATTTTCTACCACCAGAAAAACGCGATAAAGTATATCTTTGCGCCGCTCCATTAGTAGAAGGTGCGATCGCTGCTGTTGTTGCTGCTGTTGCGGGTAAGAGCATACAGCAAATCATGGTGGAAGCACAAGGAGCATTAACCGCAAAAGTTGCTGAATTAGGGAATAATCTCACTCCAGCAAATATTCCTTTATCTATTTATAGTCAGGAGTTAAAGGAGAAATCCCACCAAATTAGATTAACTATCCACAATCGTTGGGGTTTACACGCCCGTCCAGCCGCGCAGTTTGTCTCTACGGCTTCCCGGTTTCAATCCCAAATTTACCTGCAAAATTTAACTAGGGGTTCTGATCTAGTACGTGGTGATAGTATTAACCAAGTAGCTACTTTAGGAGTACGTCAAGGACAGGAATTACTGATTACAGCTACAGGTGTTGATGCTGAAGCAGCTTTATCAGCATTAAAAGCCTTAGTCATGAATAATTTCGGCGAAGGTAATCAGATCGAACCACCTATGATGGGAGTTTCTGCTGAAGTGATTCCACCTACCCCAGGTGAACTGAGAGGAATTGCTGCTGCTGATGGTATAGCGATCGCGACTGTAGTACAATACGAATCTGCACCTGTGGCGATTACACTTTATCATATAGAAAATCCTGAAGTAGAATGGCGCAGATTACAAGCAGCCATTCAAACAGCCAAACAGGAAATTCAAAGTTTGCTCTCTCATACATCTATCCAAATTGGTGATGCTGAAGCAGCTATATTTGATGCTCATCTCTTATGTTTACAAGACCCAGTTTTATTAGAGCTTGTACATCAGCAAATTATCGCCAACCTGATTAATGCGGAATCTGCTTGGCAAACTGTGATCGATCAAGTCGCTGGTTCCTATCTCCAATTAGAGGATGTTTATTTACAAGAATTGTTTGACAATGTGGTTGATGTTGGCCAAAGAGTGCTACGCATCTTACTGGGAAATCCCCCCACTAATTTGGAATTGAGTACACCATCAATTTTGATCACAACAGATTTAACACCCTCAGATACAGCCAAGTTAGACCCAACAAAAGTTCTAGGTCTGTGTATGACTGCTGGTAGCGCTACTTCCCACAGTGCTATTATTGCCAGGACATTGGGTATTCCTGCGGTTTTAAGTGTAAACACTCAGGTGCTAGATTTACCTAATGGAACTTTAATGGCTTTAGATGGCGGTAGTGGTAGAGTTTGGATAACGCCTAGTCAAGATGTGTTAGAATTATTAACAGCTAAACATCAGGCTTCACTCAATGCTCAACAAGAAGCTAAATCAAAAGCTCATCAGCCAGCAATTACCCGTGATGGTCGGCGAATTCAGGTCTTGGCTAATATTAGGAATGTCGCAGATGCTCAATTAGCGATCGCTCATGGAGCAGAAGGAGTAGGATTGCTGCGCACCGAATTCTTGTATTTTGACCGGGATAGTCCACCAGATGAACATGAGCAATGGGAATTTTATCAGGCGATCGCCAAAGTTGTCGCCCATCGTCCCTTGATTATTCGCACTTTGGACGTGGGTGGAGATAAACCACTACCTTATTTCCACTCTAAAATAACTGAAGCTAACCCTTTTTTGGGTTGTCGGGGAATTCGTTTTTGTTTAGAACAACCACATTTGTTCAAAACTCAATTGCGAGCTATTTTACGCGCTAGTAGAGATGCTAATATAAAAGTCATGTTACCCATGATTACTTCATTAACAGAAGTATTAGCAGCAAAATCTATATTATCTCAAGTACAAGCAGAATTAACAGAAGCACAAATCCCCTTTGATCAACAAATGGAAGTGGGAATCATGATTGAAACACCAGCAGCAGTAGCTATAGCAGATCAGTTAGCAGGGGAAGTAGATTTTTTCAGTATTGGTACAAATGACCTCAGCCAGTATGTGATGGCGGCGGATCGGACTAATCCACGAGTAGTAAATTTAACTGATGCTATGCATCCTGCCGTATTACGGATGATTCAGAAAACTGTACAGGCTGCTAATCAAGGGAATATTTGGGTAGGACTATGTGGAGAAGTAGCATCTGAGGTTTTACTTACACCCATTTTGTTAGGTTTAGGATTGGATGAGCTAAGTGTCAATCCTCAGGCGATCGCTCCGCTCAAGCAAGCGATCGCTCGTTTGGAGATAGCTGGAACTCAAGCGATCGCTGATTTAGCATTACAGCAGGATTGCGCAGCAAGAGTTAGAGAAATTATGTATACTGTAGAGTAATTCAACTCACAAATAATTTACTTAATCACCTGAAGCATCAATCTTTCTGAGATCATCTACCAGATCTCTGACTTTTTGATCTATTTCTGCTAAAGCTTCCTCTGGACTAGTCAGATGGATATCATGAACGAGCCAATATGTGATTGTATCTGTCCATTCAGGAAACTGGTAGTGCATTAACTGACGATGTTCTGACTCATCTAGAGCAATAACTTTAGTAGCAGCTTGCAAATCTTTTTCACTTAGTGCCAAAGGGAATCTTTGATTTTCTGGTAATTTAATTGACTGCCTTGCCAAAGCCTCTACTGCGTATCGAGAAACTGGACCGATATTATTGCTGCTAACTGCCAATCCTCGCGAATCAGCCTGCCAATCTAATCCGTGTTTAGCGGCTAAAAAATTAAACAAGTATTCCGCGAATCGACTACGGTAATAATTTCCTGTACAGAGAAACAGAACTGTATTCATTGAATCTACTTCACTCACTACACCTATATAGGGTAACTGCTTTAGTTAATGAATTACAAAACACAAACACTAAATATTGTGTCTAGTAATATCATCCTGTTAGAATGTAAACAAACGATCTAGTTTTTTAGTCAAGTTTTCCCAAAGCAAATATTACAGAAACTGAATATCCAGTGGAATCGTAGCGACAAACCCCTCCAGAGCATCCCACACCATTTATTACCAAAGAGTTTATCTATGACTCCTAACTCTGAGCTACTCAAAAATCTTTATAACGCTTTTAATCCCTTTGAGCCACTACCTGCTGGCGACCCTAATTATGTAGACTGTCAAGAAGTGCGAGGAGATGCGGATATTTTAGTTGAATTAGGGAATCGGATTCAGTTAGCCGATCAAAACACCTGTCAATTATATTCCGGTCATCGAGGTGCGGGTAAATCAACAGAGTTGCTGAGATTAAAAAAATATTTGGAGGAAAGGCAATTTTATGTTGTTTATTTCGCTGCTGATGAAGAGGATATTGATGCTGAAGATGCTCAATATACAGACATTCTTCTAGCTTGTACTCGTAGATTATTAAAAGATTTGAGTTCTATTGGTAATCCTAAACCCGTCCTCAATTGGTTGCAAGATCGTTGGCAAGATTTGCAAGATTTAGCCTTGACTGATATGCAGCTTGAGGATATGAAAGCAGAAATGCAAATTTTCCAATTTGCCAAATTAACTGCCAATTTAAGGGCTGTTCCTCAATTACGTCAACAAATCCGTGAAAGGATTAATCCTCATACTGTTACCTTAATTAAGGTTTTAAATGAATTTTTAGCTGATGTCAAAAAGCGACTACCAATAAATAAGCATAAATTAGCAGTAATAGTCGATAATCTAGACCGCATGGTTTTAGTGAAAGATGGTGTACATACTAATTATGAGGAAGTCTTTTTAGACCGCAGCGAACAACTCAAGGCTCTGGATTGCCATTTAATTTACACTGTACCCATCGCCATGGTTTATTCTAGCAGAGCCACAGATTTACGAGATATTTATGGTGATCTGCAAATTTTGCCTATGGTAATGGTGTGTACCCGTGATGGTAACATCCATCAACCAGGATTAGATAAAGTTAAAGAGGTAATTTCCCGGCGTATCAGACAATTTGCCTTAGATTTACCCTTAGAAACCGCAATTTTTGATAGTCCAGAAACTTTAGCAAAACTTTGCTTAATGAGTGGAGGTCACGTCAGAAATTTGCTATTGTTAACTCAGGATGCGATCGGGCGTACTCAAAATTTACCAATTTCCGAAAAAGCAGTTAGACGAGCGATTACTAATGCTAGAGATACCTATCGTCGTACTGTAGAAGATCGTCAATGGAGTTTATTAGCAGAAGTCTCCAGGTCAAAACAGATTATTAATGACGATCAGTATCGCAGTTTGATGTTTAATCGCTGTCTTTTAGAATATCGCTGTCTGGATATAGATGGGGAAATACAACGTTGGTATGATATTCACCCATTAATCCAAGGTATTCCAGAATTTAAGGAAGCTGTTGCAAAATTATTATGAAACCAAACCTCAGCGATTGGGATGATGATTTTCCCCCTGATGGAAATGAAGAATGTGCAAACTTGATTACCGCACTAGAACGGAAAACTGGATTTGGCTTATTTTTTGTACAGTGTACAGCTAGAGAATCAGAAAGAGTTATTACTCGTGTCACCCTGAATCTAACTCACAAAAATGTCCAAGTTTTGCGTTTAGTCGATCCCATTGATAATCTGTACGATTTAGTGGCTGGCTTGTATCGCCAAAGTCATTTCGACGTGTTGATGATTAAAGGTTTAGAATATTCGCTTTATAAGTATGAAAAACGCCATTTTGGAGAAATTACGGAAGGACAATTTAGCAATTTAACCAATGTTCCACCGATATTAAATCATCTGAATCAACAACGGGAAAGATTTAGAGATGATTTTCCCGTTAATTTTGTTTTTTTGCTGCGTCCATTCTCCATTAATTATTTAATCCATCGAGCACCAGATTTTTTTGATTGGCGTTCTGGTTTCTTTACCCTACCAGTCACACCAGAAATTTTAGAGGAAGAATCTTCTCGCTTGATTTCCTCATGGGATTATGAGTCATATTTAAAACTTAATCCTGAAGAAAGGATTGTGCGATTTCTGGAAATTCAAGAACTGTTAAAAGCAGCCGATCAAACAGATACTAATCGAGCTAATTTACTCTGGGAGTTGGGAACGATCTTGTCTTCTACGCAAGAATACGAAGCGGCTACCAATGCATTTGAGGCGGCTTTGCGAATTAATCCCCAGAATCCCCAAACTTGGTATCGATTGGGTTATGCTTTGGGAAAACGAGAACTTCACTTACAGGCTCTAGATTGTTTTCAAGCTGCTGTGCGGTTACAGCCCAACTATCATCAAGCTTGGTTTAATCAAGGAATCGCTATGTATAAGCTTGGTCGATTCCATGAAGCGCTAGAAAATTTAGATCGGGCGATCGCCATCAAGGACGATTATTTTTTAGCTTGGTTTAAGCGTGGTGTGACATTAAATGATTTAGAGCGTTATACAGAAGCGATCGCTGCTTTTGACCAAGCCCTAAAAATCAACCCTCATGCGCCAGAAGTTTGGTACGCCAGGGCTAGAAGTTATGCTATCCAAGGTAAAACAGAACAAGCATGGGAAAACTTACAGGAGGTGCTGAGGTTGAATCCGCAAGATTATACCGAGAAAATTCAAAACAACCCAGAATTTAGGGAACAGGGCGAGAGGAAGTGACTTCATCCAAATAAACGATACAATATTCAGAATAGAGTACTGAGTGTATTTGGAATTTATTCGGAGATTTATTTCATCTCAAGCTATGATGATAAAGTGTTATAAAGGACATTCGTTGTGGGAGTAGTTTATATTGGCGATCGCTCCGCAGGTAAGACTCACTTAGCTATGGAACTAGCCAACCCCAAATCTGAACATGTGGAAGTTCTCAGTCCGGACTATGAACAGTTAAAAAGGATTTTAGTAGGTGATGATATTACACAAGGACCTAAACCAACGGAGGCAAAAGCATCTGTATATGAATGTCGCTTAGACATTCAAGTACGGTTACCCACAGGTAAAAAACCAGTAATCGTAGATTGGATAGATACGCCTGGAGAAGTATGGCGAAGCAATTGGCAAATGAATAATCTAGATGAGTGGAATAGGTTTTTAAAGACTATTCGCCAAAGTGAAGGAATTTTGCTGATTATCCCACCACATCGAGGGCTGAATTTCCAATCTGGTGTAGATGTAGAGCAATTTATGAGCCAACAACAATGGTGTAATAGGTTCGATCGCTGGGTCGAGTTTTTCCGTCAAGATTGTAGCAAGACAAGACATATAGTAATCTGTTTAAATAAGGCTGATTTATTTTGTAATTTAGAAGAGGAGGCTGCGAGACTGGTATACAATCCATATGGATCAGGAATGACTTGGCAACAACGGCATACATATGTACTTCAACGTTATTTCCGTCCCATTCAACCGCAATTGGAAAAAATCAATCAAAGTATTTCAGGTTTAGCAGTTCGTTGCTGTATCACATCTGTTTACAATCGGTCGTTGTTAGAAATTCCCTGGATATATTTAGGCAGCTTTTTAACTAATTAGTAGAGGTTAAATCATATGGGAAATATCCGCATAATTGGACCGCGCAACTCTGGTAAAACAACTTATCTAGCTGCTCTAGCTTATCAACCAAACAAAGACAAGCGGAAACATAAATATTTGCAGGTACAGGCTCTGAATGATGATACTCGCTTGTTAGCAGACAAAGCTGAAAGCATTATTTTACAAGGAGCATCTTTAGAACCCAGTATAACGCACTTCAGAACAATTTATGATATGCCTGTGTACTCATTTAATATAGAAATTAAACATTTTCTCCGCAAAGAAAACATTATGTTGGTTGTGAGAGACTACCCAGGAGAAATATTTGATGACTTAGAAAATGGTACATCAAACAAGTTATCGAAAGAGTTTATTGATGAATGTTTAGCTCAAGATGTCAGTGGTTGTTTAATTCTTCTTTCAGAATGGAAACATGGAACTGATAAATCTTATAGTAGAATACTCGATCAATTTATCCAATTAATCAATCGTGCTGATAGAGGTAAGGATTTACGTCTAGCAGTGGTGATGGGGAAATGCGAACGAGGAGAACTTTGGCCAGGTCGTCTAGACCCAGAAATTGACTTATTCGATATTCATCTACCTGAGACTAAGTCCATTTTAAAACGAGGAATTCTCCATACAAACTTGCATTTTTATGCCTCGTCAACATTTGGTGTATTAGGACGCAACGATCCTCGACCTAATCGAATTGAAGAATGGGGTACTGATGGCAGAAATTCTGTTTTGCGAGAGCCAGAGCGTTGGCGACCCTATGGCTTACTTTCCCCTCTCTATTGGCTAAGTACAGGTAAGAAAATGGGATTTGATATATAAGATGTATAATATTATCAAAAAATATACTAAGCCTGAAGCATTGGCTAAAAATGCAGTTGTTAGGGTAATTGGCGATCGCGGCTCCGGGAAAACTGCCTATATGGCTTCTTTAGCCCGCTGGCCTAATGCAGATACTACAAGTCCGGTACAAAGTGTAATTCCTATAGGAGAAGCAGGAGAAGACCTGATCACTAAGGCCCAAAACATCTTGGAGCAAGGGCTGCAATTAGAACAAACAGCTATGCAACATGATGCGATTAATGTTCAAGATTATACCTTAAAGATTACACTGAAGGGTCAATTTTCCTGGAAAAATCCACAGGTCGGGATATCACAATTAGTCGATATAAGTATTAGCTGTAAAGATTATTCTGGAGAGTTTTTCTCCGACCTACTACAACAATCCAGTAGCCTACAGCTAAGAAATTATCTAGAAGATTGTTTGCAAGCCACAGGAATTATGCTATTAGTAGATGGTAACAGTAATCGCAAAGACTTAGAGTATACTAATTCCATAGATAAATTTGTTACTGGTTTAGATCGCACCGATAGGGATTTAAATTCCAGAAGAATTGCTTTAGTGCTGACCAAATGCGAACAGCCTGAGCTGTGGGTAAATCACCATAACTCTAGTTTTCTCGCCCATGCTCGTTTCCCACAATTATGTCAAAGACTAAAAACTTGGCAGCAGATGGGAGGAGGTCAAGTCGATTACTTTACAGCTTCTGCCTTTGGGATGTTAGGAAATAGGTATCCTGAACCTAATGTCACTATTATTAGTCGCGATCGTGGTGGAATCTCAGCCGTGATTAAAGATCCAAAACGCTGGCGTCCTTTTGGCTTAGTGGCTCCCATATATTGGCTATGTACAGGCGATCGGCATAAAGAATTAGATAAGGGGTAAACCAATGAGTCTATCACTTCCATCATCAATGATCGAAATTCATGAATTTAGTACTGGTATTTTGTCACAGAAAACTGCTGATGGTGGCTGGGTATCATTAGGATTTACCGGACAATACATGAACGTTACAGTAGAGAATATTCCTGAAGCGATTGAGCGTTCTATCGTAAATCGTGAGTTCGCCGTAGCAGAAGGTGCTTCTCGTGACAATCCCGCAGTTATTGGTCGAGTCATCAAAGGCGGAGATGATACTTGGTCAGTCATGGCTGTAGTCTCCAGAGGACGAGATGAAAAAGGGCGCAGTGCCTCCATGTACCGTTATTTCTTCTGTCACGGAGAGCATTCTCTTAAAGACATTATAAATTGGTGGGAAAGTAAGAGAAGGCCGGTATTTAACCCACTTGAGACCAAAAACACTCGACAATCTCACTTGTTCAATACGGCTTCCATTAGCGCAACAGAACCTCAAGCAGAAGCTCTAGCTTTACCAATGTATAAGTCGGAACCAATGTTGTTAAGACCAGAGCAGCAATATGATTTACGCACAATTCATACCTTAGCGAATAGAAAAATAAATTCCCATAATAAAGGTGAACTTGTCTCCTGGGCATTTAATGTAGAAGCATTGGAAAAACCTTGGCGGTTTCAAGTGATTCAGGCTGCTTCAACACCAGCTTATGAAATATTGAAAAGAACTATTAGTAATACTCCCCAAATCGTAGCGCCAGTTGTTATAGATGAAGCAGCCCTGAAATCAGCAATTAGAGGTTTAATGAACAGTTCCCAGGTAAAACTGGAATTTGTCAAAGTTATCGTAGATGCTCTGAATAATAACCAAATACCTACTGAATATTGGCATACTTTATTCGATGCAGAGGGAGCTAAAACAGCAATTACTCAGAATTTCTATAGTCCTGCAATGATAAAATTGGTTACCCTCAGAGCCATTGTCATTCCAGAAACTCTATTAGAGTACATTAGTTGGTTAAATATTAAGCCTGATAAAAAGCCTGATGAAAATCAAACTATTGCTTTAAAATTTCAGCAAGAGATACGCGAAGAATTCCCTAAGGAAAAATTAGCTGATGGCATAAAGTCACTTTTACCTAAATTATGCAATCTACCTCCTCAAATTACCCCAAAATCTGTTTGTTGGATACTAACATATCGTGCAAGTGCTTGGATATTATGTAGTCAAGAAATAATCAATGATATTTCGAGCGATCTGCGCTTAATTAATACGTATCATTCTCAAACAGGTAGTTATCATTATAGTAATTCAGGTACGCATACCTCAGATTCTCCTAAATTTCCTGTCAACGAACTCAAATGTTATACTGAACTTTGGATAAGTTTGATTAATCATTGGAGAAATCTTGGTAATAATTATAAGAAACTAAAAAAATATAAACCCTTAGCTCAATTACTAGAAAAGCTATATCAAAGGAGTAATTCCTCTAGAGCGTGTGAATTGTCTGCTTTTTTCTATCAAGTAAGTGATGGTAAAGTGCCTCGAAAACTATACAATAAAATTAATCAGTTACAAGAATCCCATTATAGTCCTCAGATTTTCGAATTACGTCTAGAACCAGATGTTTCTCTTGTCGAAAGTATTGTTTCTTTTTTTTTAAAGGGGGAGATTGTGCCATTAAACCTTGTTGCTACCTTGATAATTGCTATGTCAATTATTATGTTTTTCAGTGGATTTTTATTAGGTTCAGAAATGGATTTTCCATTTCTATGGCATCAAAAGTCAGAAGATACTTCAAAGAGTCAAGAAAAATCAGGCAATCAGATTGCAGAAGAAAAAGCAATAAGAACCGCAATTCATGATGGAAATTTTAACAAAACTACCAAAGAAGGAGTTGAACGTATTATTAATGATGTAAAAAACAATGTACCAGGGTCAACAAAGAAGGAAATTATTCAGACAATCAATAATGTATTGAAGGTAGATATGGATAATGCGAATGTAGATCATCAAGGAGAAGATAGAAGAAAGGCTGAGGCTATATATAAATTTCAATCCGACAATGCTCTAAAACAAGATGGATATTTACGAGACGAAACAATTGAGGAGTTGGAACGGCGTGTTGAAGAAAAAATAAATTAAGTATAATATTAATTAGGCGATTAAAATTAACATATTGCAAATGAGAGTTTATATTTACATTTTAGCCGGACTTTTATCGGCTTTGATAGGTTGGAACCTAGGACAATTTTTTCTGACCGATCTAGATTTAGGACAAGATTTTCCAGAAGTCATTCTATTTCCTTGTATTGCTAGCTCTCTAGCTTGTGGAATGGTGATGAATGAAGTATTTATTAGTAATCCCACCAGACCTAAACTCAGTTGGCGCATTGCTAAAATTCCTTTGCTCATAGCTATTGGTTTAGGTGCGTCCATAGGTTTAGGTGCTGGTGGTATATGCCAGATTCTTTTCTTACCAGAAATTCATGTTCCCCCAACAATTATCAGAATTGTTGGCTGGATTTTAATTGGATTCTCAGTCGGTTTAGCAGAAGGATTGACTTGGCGTTGGCATAGTATGGAGGCCGGTGATCGCAAACGCTTTTGGTATCGGTTCAAAGTCAGCTTAATTAGTGCTAGTACGGCTAGTTTTGTTGCTGCTGAAATTTTTGAGCTGATTCGCAGAAGCTTAGGAAAATTACCCGATGGATTTCAAGGTTTTGAAGACCCTTTAGGTTTTGCGATTTTGGGTTTATTGCTGGGCTTGGTATTTAGTGTGACTAATTCACCTGGGTATTTAGCTGCTTTGAGAGCTGGTACTGGTTTTGAGTATACAGGATTTAACTATGATGATCCCGACACGCAATTGCAAAATGTTAACCAAACAGATTTTCCCTATATTGACACATCTATACTTAGGTTTGTCACAGATAGTGAAAATAAGGAGATTGAAGAAGGTTTATCTATTCAATTACCTGGTAATGGTACAATCAGAATTGGTTCTGCTGACAAGTCACATATTCATGTTCCAGGATTACCCTTACATATTACTGATTTAGTCCTTAAGCATCGGGAAGCATTGCTTTCTCCAAATCCCCGCTTTTTTTCTCAAATTCAAGTTAATGGACAGCGGTTAACAAGTCGTAGAAATATCCGCTTAAAGCATAATGATGTCTTAACCTTCCACGCGACTACTACAGATAGAATTAACCAAGATGGCAGTAAACAAAAAAACATCTATCGCTTTATCTACTATAATCGGTTCTTGGATCCACAGGCTTAACCTAGTATTCTTTATAGTAGCTGCTCTAGCTATTCCTAGCTGGGGAGAGGTCAAAAGTGCAAAAATTGTTGGTAATCCTCGAGTAAAAGGAGATCAAATCACCGTCAGAATAAAAGTCGAAGACGAGGAAGATAGGCCATTGATGGGTTTAGAAGATAATAATTTTAAGTTACTTGTTGATCGCAAGCCTATTAGCTTTAAACCACAAGACTGGAAAGACCCAAAAGCCACTAATCCACCACCTGTTTGGATAATAGTCTTACTGGATTTCAGTGGAAGCATGAATGAGAAAGACCGTTCAGGAGTTAGGAAAATCAGTGGGGCGATCGCTGCTGTTCGGGAACTAATTAAGAATGCAAGTGCACGAGGAGGAGATACTAGGATATCTGTTGTTCCTTTTGGTCTATCTGGACCTGGTTGTAAACAAGGCTATAATGTTGATCAAACCACACTCGATAATTTTCTGCCAATTGAAGACGCTAAACTGCAAAATCATCTGGATTATCTCAATGGGTTAACTCCCTGTGCTTCTACAAATTTATATGATTCATTAGCAAAAGCAGTGAAATTTTTCGATAATAGTGAAGATAAACGCTTTTATCCTCCTACAGATTCTGATGAATTACTACAACCAAGACTTTCTGTAATTTTACTATCTGATGGCTACGACGATGCTTCACCAGATGATGACCAAAGTTTTCACGAGTTGAGCGAATTGCTCAAGAGAAGTAGTAACGTCACTGTCCATACTTTGGGTTATGGTCTCACAGCAAAAGAACTAGGAGAAAAATATCACCTTGGCAGACCTGCTACTCGTACAGATGTTGGTAAAGGAAAAGCAGTACCGGAAGAAGAGTTTGTAGATGAAGGACGATTAAGAGAAATTGCCAAATTAACTGGGGGAATTTCTGAATTTTCTGCAAATGCAAAAGTAGTTGCTGATAAATTTCGCTCATTCATGGATGAATTATTGGGAGAATATGAAATAAGCTATACCGAGCCTAATGCAGATCGCGGTTCTCAACATGATGTTCAAGTTGATGTAACTTCTTCAGAAGGTACATCAACTATATCGGAAGTTAAAAAATATACGATTCGTGTGTTTGGTAGACCGCTTCCCTTAAAAATACGACTGATCATGCTGGGAATTTTGGGAATTTTGGCAATTGGTGGCATTGTACCATTTTATTTCTGGGGAAAATCTTTAAAAGAGGAAGCATTGAGAGATTGAATTATCATGATGAACATATGCAAAAGCAGTATTATAATATGCTTTGACGTTTTAATTGTTTTTCTGATGACCGCTTGTTCCAAATCCCTAACCGATACAAATACTCAACAATGTTCCAATCAAGATAAAATCCCTCTTAAGAAAAATGATGTTCAGCCAATTGTTCTGAGTAAGCAGCCCATTACACAATCAGGTACTGCTAGTCATGATAAATTGATCGGGTACTCTTTCAATGGTCAGTCAGGTCAGAAGCTTTCCTATCAAACTAATCAGAATATTTGTATTTCTATTTATACCCCGGATAACCAAATACTTTCTAGCCGTGAGTTATCCACAAATGGGAAATATGTCATCCAGATTTCTGCACCACAGGATTCTATTAATTTCAGTCTCATGCTAAGTTTAGAGGATGTAGCAGCAGTACCTGCATCGCCCTTATCGACAACAACATCTGAGCCTACACCAGAACCGACTGAATCAATTTCAACATCTGAGCCTACACCAGAACCGACTGAATCAATTTCAACACCAGCTTCAATAACATCGATTAGCCCTACTTCTAGTGCTACAGCTTATACTCCTTTATTAGATCCCGTTATTGATAGACCATCACCAGAAAAACCTATCACAAGCTATTACACTAGCATTAACAACCATGAATACTCAAAAGCATGGGATATACTATCGCCTGTTTTGCAAAATAACCAACAGATACATCCCCATGGATATCAATCATTTATTGAATGGTGGAGTAGAGTTAATCATGTAAGCATTAATCAATCTTATGTAGTAGATTCTAATAATAACTTAGCTGTAGTGAAGATCTGGACTTACTATCACATGAATAATGGTAAATCTGTACCGATAAATTTAAAGTTTTATATGAATTGGAATAATATAGACCGAAAATGGGATATGATTAAAATTAAAACATTCTGATTTCTTTCTGCATTGCTCTGGCTTAATCTAAACTAGTCACACATCTTATAGTATATCCGAACTGTGAGCCTATTTAAACTTTAAATCAATGAAATCCATCAAGATAAATCAACCAAGAATTGCATAAAAAAATGAAAAAACTAATTGCCTATTTAAATATATTAATACTTTATGGATGTAACGCTCCAGGAAATTTATTTCCTTCATCTTCATCTACTGATTGTCCCGAAAAACCTTTAGTGACTCTCAATGCAAATGATGTTCAAGAAATTTCACTAGATCAGCAAGCAATAACAAAATCTGGACAGGCTAACGCCAATAAGTCGATTGGATATAAATTTGCTGCTAAATCCGGACAAAAACTCAGCTATAAAGCAAGTTCTGGTGTTTGTGTTTGGGTTTATAGCCCAAATATTCAGCTGATTTCTGGGGGGATTTTACCAGAAGATGGTAACTACATTATTCAAGTATCTGCCCCCCAAGGTTTAAAAACCTTTGATTTGGAAATGAGTCTTGGTGTTTTAGAAGCATCTGCAACTCCAACAAATTCTTCATCTAGTTTAACTACTAGTACTCCTTCTTTTACTCACACTACTGCTCCAGAAAATATCTTAAGCCGACCACAAGCTATTAAAATAGTTAACCAGTGGCTGAAAGCAAAACCTCGCATATTTGCTCCTCCTTTTGATACTGATCTAGTTGGCGATCTAACCACAGGAAAGCTTTATCAAGCCATGACATCACCCAATCCAGAGAATGGTCGAATTGCTTGGCTCCGCAGCAAAGGTGCTTATTATACTTATGCTAGGTCAGAAATTACTAATGTTATCAGTTTTTCAAATTCCGATAATCAACCATATATAAAAGTCAGAGTTTTTGAAGAACTTTATCTTCATGCTAACAATAGAATTGATCCTGAAAACTCTGGTCTTCATCATGGCAATTTTATATATTTCTTTGCTAATGATAATGAAGTTTGGAAAATTTCCAATTATTACAAAATACAATGACTTATAGAAAAATACGCAGGGTTAAACGAAGAATTACCCGAAAACCTTTTTTTTTAAATTACTCTGTCACAGCTTTACGATTATCTCTAATCGTCTTCATATCATCTGTAATTTTACTAATATGTAAACATTGGCAAATGAGTTTTCAATATATCGATAAAAATTGCCAAGAAAAAAAGGTGTCGTCATTAAGCTTTAACCATCCATTAAGTTTAAGTGGCAATTTTGGCAAATACCAACATTTATGCTACTATTTTTCATCTGAATCTGGTGAAAAAATCACTTTAAAATCTAATACTAATATTGTTTTAATAAATCCCGATCAAAGTTCTTATACTACACAGGGACTTGCTCAGATAGAGCTACTAGAAACTGGAATTTACTCAATTATTATTCAAAATGAAAATAACGCTAAAAATTACCAGGTTTCAGTAAATTTAGTTTCACCAATTAAGAAAGCAACTTCTAACTATATTGTTTACCGACACCAACATCAAATGCGATTGGTACAAAGCTTAGATTACAATGATTATAAATATGTAAATGGTCAAACGAATCACCAACTAATAACTTATAACTTAGTCGATATTCCTAACTGGAGAAAAAGTGAAAAATTAGAGAGAATAGTTAGTGACATGGTTAACTTTGTCTATTCTCAAAGATTACCTACAGACCGCTTATCTATCAGCTTGATAGATTTAGACAGCATAAAATGCTGCTCTTATGCTGGATACTCAGATCGTGAACCTAGATTTCCAGCAAGTGTTGCCAAATTATTTTGGATGGTATATCTATTTGCTGAGTATAAAGCAGGAGTAATTAAACCGGAAGCGAGGATGGAAGAAGAACTACAGAAAATGATTCAAGATTCTAATAATGAATCAGCTAGTTTAATTGTAGATACAATAACTGGCACTACATCAGGTAGGGAGTTAAACGAGAATCAACTAGCACAATGGCTGCAAAAACGACTAGCCTTGAATTCATTTTTTGAACGAGCAGGATATTCATCCATCAATATTAGCCAGAAGGTCTTCCCGACTTCTTACGCTAGAAATGATAGTCCTACTGGTAGAGACTTACAAATCCGGCTGGATGAGATTAATCCCGTCAGAAACTATGTAACTACTTATGATGTGGCTCGTTTATTGCTGGAAATAGAGAAAGGCAAATCAATTTCTCCCAGATATAGCCGCCAGATGGAACATCTGTTACACAGAAATTTACATCCCCAGTTTTGGCAAAATAAAGAATATAATGCTATTGCAGGCTTTTTAGGCGAATCATTACCTAAAGATGCTTATTTTGCATCCAAGATGGGTTGGAATTTTAGCACCCGTAATGATGCTGCTATTATTGGCAGCCCTAATGGTAAACATAAGTATATATTAGTCGTTTTTGGCGACGACCCTGGATTTTATCAGAACAAGCAGGTTTTTCCACAGTTATCACTTATGGTTTATCGGCAAATGGTTAATTAAAGATGTTTATTGATGCTCAATCTATTGATTGAATTAGTTATTCCGAACAAATTTTACTACATCTGACAAATGTACTATAAATGTACTATACAAGACCCCGACAATGATGCAAAATATATTCAGGCGATTGCGACAAAACAAGCCATTACTTTTCGGGATATATGGTGCTATTGGCTGTCTAATCGCAGCGATCGCACTAGGCGAACCATTATTAGCTTTAACGAAACTCAATACCAATTGGCAAAAACCACCCCAAGCTATCGTTTTATTGATTGATGTTTCTGGAAGTATGGCTGGTAACAAGATAGACGAAATTAAGTCTGCTGCTACTGGCTTTGTTGAACGACGTGACCTCAGCCGTGATCGATTAGCATTAGTAACTTTTGGGTCGGCGATTACTACTCTTTCCCCCTTAACCTCTGATGTTGATGTTTTGAAAAATGCGATCGCCAGTTTATCAGCCGATGGTGGTACACCAATGGATCAAGGTATAAATAGAGCAGTGGCTGAACTACAGGGAAGTCAATTTCATCGTAATATCTTATTGTTTACAGATGGAGTACCAGACTCTCAAATTCTGACTACCCTATCAGCCCAATTGGCTAGAAATCAACATATCAATATAATTGCTGTAGGTACTGGTGATGCCGACATCCACTACCTAGCCCAAGTAACTGGTAACCCCTCCTTAGTATTTTTTGCTAGATCCGGTCAATTCGACCAAGTTTTCCGTAGTGCTGAAGCCTTGATCGATCAACAGTTGGTGGAATCTAATTCAACGGGAAATTATGGACTGGTCTATTCTGGATTACGCATTGGTGGTTGGACAGCTTGTTTGGCTCTGGGTATATCGCTAGCTCTAATTATGGGACAAAATGCTTATATGCATCTGCCGTTATTAACAATCCATAAGGGCATGATCAGTACTATTGGCAGTCTTGGGGCTGGAATGATTGCTGGAGCTACAGGTCAATTACTTTTTGGTCCATTGACTAGCCTGACTATATCTCCAGATGTAGAAACCATCATACATGGTATAATTGCTAGTACAATCTTTACGGTTTTTTTGTCACTATTTACCCAAAAAGTTAAGCGATTAGGATTAAGAGCAATAGTCGCTGGGGGTATTAGTGGCGGTTTAGCCCTGGCTGCTTGGCTAGTTACGGCTAGATTTTTAGGGGATTTTTTGGGTCGATTAGCTGGAGGGATAATTTTAAGTGTCTGTATAGGGCGAATAGCTAATCCAATTTTTGGTTTAGTGGCTGGTATAGGAGTTATGGTTTTTGGACAATTGCTACTTATGCCTATTTCTGGACTCTCACTCTTAGAAGTTCTAGCTAGAATGATTGGCTGGACAATTTTAGGAGTATTAGTCGGGGGTGGAACAAAGTTTTTTGTACCTAATTTGCAGTTAATCAAAGCTTTATATGGTGGTACGCTGGGTGGTTTGATTGGAGCCGTTGGCTTTTTAATTGCTGCTAGCGTTTTTGGTGATATCCTTGGTCGTTTATCAGGCGCAGCTATTCTCGGCTTTTGTATTGGCTGGATGATTGCTTTCGCAGAGCAAGAACAAATACGTCAAGCAGAATCTTACTTGATAATACATTGGACACCAACGGAACAAACACCTTACCTATTAGGTATTAAACCCTGCATTATAGGTAGTTCTCGTGAAGCAAATATTCCTTTAAACGCTTCCGAAGGGTTTACCCCAATCACTGCCAAAATTTACCAAGAGGGAGAGAAGATCATTATGCAATTCGACCCAGAATATGCAGCACAAAAAAATATGAAGAAAACCACTCAAGAGCTTAAGGTAGGTGATACACGCAAGTTAGGTAGAATATCTATTGAAGTCCAATCACAAGTCAAGGAGGAACAAACTGGCAAGAAATCTGTGTTGTCAGACTAATCAACTACACTTCCAAACATTCCCTCTATGGTGAAATATTCATTTTCTCTGAGATTAAAAAGCACTAACGATGAGTATACTTATAGCATAAACTTAGATTACGCACAGGAAAATTCACCTGAAAAGGTGTTTACCAAACAAGTTCGTGAAGATATTCGCAGTCATCTCCAAAAAGAAAGCTTATGCGCTATTAAAGAAAACGATCTCAATCTTATTGTTCAAACATGGATTCAAGATATCCGAGAAGGGGAAAGAAAGAGTACACTTATATTAAATTTACCCTTATTAATTGAATCTAATATTGAGAATTTACATGAACCAGGAAATCAAAATATTCCTGCGATAATTAACCCGAATTTTGCACAAATGGAACCGCATACGGGTATGCTACCACCATTAGATTTTGTTTGAAGTCAGATTCTGCCAACTTTTTCATAAAATCCAAGGATAATCGCTATGGCCAACGAACTACTTGTTAGTATTACACCCCACAGGGAATTTTTACCTGCGGACACCAATGCTCAAAAATTGTTTCTGATGTTAAAGCTAAGACCGACAAAGGATGTATCTGCTAGTCACCCTCCTACTAGTTTTGCTTTTGTTATCGATACTAGTGGCTCTATGCGTGAAGAGGTATCACAAGGTAAGCAAAAAATAAACATCGTCATTGATTCTTTATTAGGTCTTGTGCGTTCTGGTAGATTAGGAACTAGCGATCGCATAGCCATCATTCAGTTTGATGATACAGCTACAGAAGTTATCGGCTTAACTAGTGCAACCCAAGTCCCACAACTAGAAAATGCGATCGCCAGGTTGGAAACTTATAGTGGTGGTACTTGTATGAGTTTGGGTTTAAACACCGCATTAAAAAGTTTGAGCCAACAAGATTTAACTGTACGACGTATTGTACTGTTTACTGATGGACAAACATTTGATGAAGATGCTTGTCGGGCGATCGCCTCAGATTTTGCTGCTAGTAACATCCCGATTACAGCTTTGGGAGTTGGGGATGAATTCAACGAAGATTTATTGACCCATTTAAGCGATCACTCAGGTGGTACGCTATTTTATGTCGTAGCAGGAAGCGCTATAGGAACTCAGGTTTCCATTCTCGATCTACCAAAGAAAATCATCGAAGAGTATAGCCAGGCGCAACAGGAAGTGATTACAAACCTAGCTTTAAGAGTCAAAACAGTTCCTGGCGTAGAGCTTACCCGTATTGTGCGTGCCTATCCTACACAAGCAGAATTTCCCTTGACGCAAGCTCCTTATCCTATTGGTAACGCCGCAGCTAATGATGATACAATTTTTATTATGGAATTTAATGTAGCTAGTCGTCCTGCATCTCGCATCCGGCTAGCTCAAATAGGTCTAACCTATGATGTTCCAGGACAAAAAATCCGCGGAGAGTTTCCACCCCAAAATCTAGTTGTAGAGTTCATTCCTGGTTCAGGAGGAGCAGTTCAAGTTAATCAGGAAGTGATGGATTATCTCCAACAGAGCAATATCGCCCAACTTGTGGATCAAGCCACAAAAATTGCGGAAAATAACCCTCAAAAAGCAGATGAACTTTTAGAAACAGCACGTCGAATGACAGTTAGACTAGGTAATGATGCTATGGCAGCATCTTTAAATGGGGCACAGGAAGAATTACGCAAAACTCGCAAAATTTCTGGTGGAACTCGTAAAACTGTCAAGATGGGAGCCAAAGGTAAAACCATCAAGATGAGTAATGACATTAATCAGGAATTTTCAGAAGACCAAATGCGCGATCTTACCGGAACTTAGAATAGATAGCTTCGCTTGAATGCTCAGATTGACAACTACAACCCAATATTTTATTTTTGCACTTTTACCCGTTTTTCAACGTATATCAACAAAGGAGTTACATCAATGATTACTTGTTCAGTATGTGGTTACGATCAAAACCCAGATAGGTCAGAATACTGTGATGCGTGTGGTGCAGAATTAGCAGCAGCACCCGCGATCGCAGAACCTGTGAGTGGAGCATCTGCTACTGTACGTGAACTCCCTACTTTTATTCCACCACAACAGCCAGTAATTACCGATTTATCAACTTCCAATACCCAGGCTACAATCATTCAAACTGCATCAGCTACAACTGCTAGACTAATAGCTAAACAGTCATCTCCCCCTTTATCAGAAGCTATGTTAGATAACAATGCAATTGTTGGGATATTCGGCTCAGATTCAGGACCTGTTGATGTTGACTTAGAACTATTTTCTGGTAGCGATACAGTCTCACGTAACCATGCAGAAATTTACAATGAAGGAGGTATTTGGAAAGTCAAGGATCTTGGTTCTACAAACGGAACTTTCATTAAACCCGTAGGACAGAGCCGTTTTGGAGCAAGAATCACTACACCTACAGTCTTAAATCCAGGAGATGAAATAGCTTTTGCTAAAGTACGCTTTATTTTCCAAAGCTCATAAATTTTTTTAATAGGGGAGAGATGGATAGGAAATTTCATCCCATAATTTTCCTCCTATCCTCCTTACCAATCGAGAATACTATGCATTTCATGAAGAAAGGTATTAAATAACTGATATGCAACAACTAAATGAAAACACATCTGACAACTTAATCATTCAAATAAACAATAGGATAGACATAGATAACTACCAAATAGATATTCTCAACTATTTAGGTCAATTTACATCAGGTGTCTACTCTTTCCAAGTTAATATTCTGTCAAAAGACTCTGGTAATAATAATATCAAAGAATTAGGGTTACTACGGGTCGGGTCTCATGGGGGTGGTCTGAGTCGAGAACTAAAGTTAAGAGAATTACTAGTTAATTATAAATTGTTAGTTCCTCTATTGGCTTATAAGACAATTAGTGCCGCCATTATTAATCTTAATCCTTTTGGAAATAAACAAGAAAGTGACATAGAAAATGAAATAGAAAATGAGATAGAAAATAAACAAGAAAATGAAATAGAAAGTGAGACAGAAAACAATTCTACATGTGAAAATAATTATTCTATATCTACTATTAAACCATCTGATATACCTAACGAACTAGATAGTGAGTCAGACTATTTAGAAGAAGAATGTTATGAATCACAAGAAATTATCCCAGTTACATCTGGAGAGAAATTAATACTACTGAGCTATTTTCCTCAGGAGGCAAAGACTTTGGATATTTGGCTAACAGAAGAACATTCTAGAGAAGAATGTATTATTTTAGCTAGTCAGATATGTCAATTCTTCCGCTACATACATCAACAGAATTGGTGTTTTGTTTCAATTATTCCGCAACTTATCCAAATGACAAATCTCATCCAGTTATTTGACATAACTAATGCTTATCCTGTAGGTGAAATCCTCCCTTTTGGATTATTAGGAAATTACTGTGCTCCTGAGCTAGGATATGAAAAAATACCTGTGAATGAATTGATGAGTAGTTATACAGTTGGTGCATTGCTATACCATATTCTTCATAAACAACCTCTACAAATAGAACAGACCATAGATATTCAAATTGATCCTATCCCTCGCATTTACCAGCTTCTAAAGATTTGTCTTTCCCCTATCCCAGAAGAAAGATTTCCTCTGTCACAATTACTAGGACTTTTAGTAGAAATTCGTCAAGATATTAACACACCAAAAATTCAGTGGCAGACTGCTAGTTATTCAACTGTAGGATTATCAACAGCACGTTTAAATAATGAAGACAATTATGGAGTAAGACAACAGCAGATCAGCAATCATGAAACAATGATCTTGGGAGTTGTTGCTGATGGAATGGGAGGTTTGTCTCAGGGAGAGTTAGCTAGTAAAATAGCTGTAGAAACAATTTTAGAGGAGCCTATACCTACTAATTTTAAAACTATGGAGCAGCGACAAGAATGGTTAAACTTATTAATTCAAAAAGCCAACGAATCTGTAAATAACAGAATTAAAAATGGCGGAACCACTCTCAGTTCGGTGTTAGCTATAGCCAGACAATTGGTTATTGCTCATGTAGGAGATAGTCGGATTTATCTCTGTCGTCAGGGAGAAATTCGCCAAATCAGCGAAGATCACTCTCTTGTGGCTTTATTAGTTGCTAGTGGACAAATAACAGAAGAAGAAAGCTTAACACATCCAGATAGAAACGTGCTAACTAAATCTATTGGCGCGAGTCATAGATTAAGTGATGGTTATATTCAGAATTTAATAACTACTACACAAGAATTATCGATTAACTTAGAAAACCGAGATATTTTACTACTTTGTTCCGACGGTGTTTGGGATTTAGTTCCGACAAACGAATTAGGAGAAATTTTTAGCCGCTGTGATGGTTTACAGCTAGCTGTTGACCAAACTATTGCTCGTGTGATTAATCGTGGTGCATCTGATAATGCTACACTTTTAGCTTTACAATGTTATTGGGAGAAATAGGAAAACAATGTCTGTTCAATGTCCAAGTTGTTTTCAGCTAAATGACGACAGTGAAGTTAGCTGTATTAGCTGCGGTACTCCTTTGATGACTAACTCTGATAGTCAGTCTGGCAATCCGTCTGCTCTGAAACCTGGTATGTTATTAGGACAAGGAAAGTATAATATAGAAAAAATCTTGGGACAGGGTGGATTTGGTATTACCTATAAAGGTGTTTTTCTACCCAATTCTGTTCCTGTGGCGATTAAAGAACTTTGGCCTGAAAATGCCGCTAGGATGGGTAGTAAAGTAATATGGCCTAATTCAATTAGTCCAACTGAGCGTCAAAACCAGATCAATAAGTTTCAGGAAGAAGCTAGTAATGTCCAGAAATGCATCCATCCTAATATTGTTAAAGTATATGATTGGTTTGCAGAAAATGATACTGCGTATATGGTAATGAACTTACTCTCTGGTAAGTCACTAGATAAGATATTAAAGGAAGAAGGAGTTTTAACAGAAGACCGGGTAAAGCATTATTTTTCACAAATCGCTGAAGCTTTAAAAGTCATCCATGCTAATAACCTACTTCATAGAGATATAAAACCAGAGAATGTGATTGTTGTCCATCCAGATACAGCTATATTAATAGATTTTGGTGCTGCGAGGGAATTTATTGCTGGTCAACGAAAAACTATGACTACTATAGGCAGTCCTGCTTATGCTCCTTTTGAACAGTCTATTAACAGTGCTAAACGATTTCCAGCAACTGATCTCTATGCCTTATCTGCATCTATGTATGAGTTATTAACTGGAAAGTTACCAATAGAATCAGCAGCTAGAGCACTTGCTTTATCTAATAATAATTCCGACCCATTTATTCCCCCACGACAACACAATTCTCAGTTGAGTACTTTAACAGAACAAGTGATTGTTACAGGGATGCAATTTAAGCCTGAGGATCGTTTTCAAACAGCTGCTGACTTCATTAATGCTCTCAACGGTAAATTTATCTCTCCTCGTCAAAAGAAAGCACATGAATTAGTTAAGCAAAGAAACTTATCTTCGGCAGTACAGGCATATGAAAATTTACTAAGTAATGAACCTGATAATGGAGAAGCCACTGTTGAGTTAGCATTAATACAAATATATATTGATGATCAAAAAGCAGAATTAGCTGCTAAGAAGGCGATTCAATTAAGACCAAAAGATGGTCGAGGTTACGGAGTTTTGGGAATAATTAATTGTCATAAATCTAATTGGTTAGAGGCTGTAAAATGTTTGCAACAAGCAACTAATTTATCTCCTGGAGAAATTTGGATACAGGCTAATCTAGCTTGGGCTTTATCTAAATCTGGCAATTTACAACAAGCTGAACTAGTGATTAAACAGGTACTAGCCCAAGACCCTAATTGTATGTTTGTCCTAGGTTTACAAGCTTGGATATATATAAAACAGCAACAATGGAAACCAGCAATTCGTATTGCAGCACAAGCGGTTTTTAAGTTAAAGCAAACACCATTAAGTCCTAAGGAATTACTGTCTGTGATTTATCCTTATCTTATTTGTGCTTTAGAAAAATCAGTCACTAGTCAGCGAGCTAATGATGTTGAAAGGCGCATTGAAGAATTTATTGCTCAAGTGCCTGATAGTGCTGTAGCTTGGGGACTTAAGGGCTGGAAAAAAGCCAAACAAGGTCTTTGGCGGGATGCTCTTACCAGTTTTGAGCAAGCAAGCAAGCTAGATCGAGTCCCTGGCTGGGTGCTGATCAATTACGCGATTACCCAGGAAAACATGCCAAATATTTTAGGTGCTATTCAAGTATATGAACTTCATGCCCAAAAATTTTCTCCTCTTCCCTTGGTTTATTTTCGTCTAGGTAGCTTGTATGGGAAAACAGGAGAATGGGAAAAAGCACGTTTATACATAGAGAGAGCGATTCAGCTACATACAAACTATGCAGCCGCCTATCACAATTTAGGGTGGATTTTACTTAACCTGAGGAATTCAGGTGGTCAAATAGAGAACATGCATGAAATGCTATCAGCTTATCGTCAAGCTCTTGATCTTTATACATTACAACAAAAGTTTCCTTTAGCTGCAAGTATTAAACAAGCTTTTAAATTAGCTGATCTAGAAATTTAAGACCAGATTTCATGAGAAACCCTGACGCTAAAAGATTTTTACCCCTGTTAGAGAGTTCCCTTATTTTTGATTAATCCCCAACATAATCCTCACCCATTGACGAAAACTGCGCACAACTCCCCTTACGCCTAGTTTTGGACTCTCTTCTAAAAACTTCGGAACTCCAATTAAAGGTAATTGAGCAAATGTGGGCGAATTATGACACTGGATGTATTTCTCGTCAAGTAATTGATAAATATTCAGGATTCCTTGACTATAACGCCAAATCTCTGCTACACCTAAAGCAGCATAGATAGGAAACTTATCTAAAGCAGAACTATCTAAATCTATCTCTACCAATAAATTAGGTAAAGTGGTATTTTGCAGTTCAAACTTGACATCTGGATTGGGGGAATTTTTTTTATTCCCTTCACTGTAGATATGGTAGCAGCTATCCGGTACAACCCCAATTTGCAAATCTTGGCTTTTTAAAGTCACCGAGCCTAAGGGAACAATCTCTAAATTTAACTCTTCTGCTAGGACAAAAATCAGCAATTCAATCAATCTATTCCAATGCTCATGCAACAAATTTGGCATGAGAATTTCTAGTGTTTTGCGCTCATAGGTTAATCGTACTCCAGCAACTCCGGTATCTGCTAAAATATCCTCAAAAGTTTTCCAGCTAATGTTTCTTAACAAAACCCTTTCTTCTGATAGCATAGATAAATGCACCGGGGAAAATTACACAGATTTACAGAATACCTGTCAAAACTAACCATCAAGTAACTTTGACAGGAAAACAATCGCTATTACTACAATAGACCCAAATGGAAAATCTGGGAGTATAAATTACTAGGGTATAATCCAAAAGCTAGAATCTTGAAAGATCGGGTCTGTAATCAAAACTTTGTTGTAAAATAGTATTGATAGATTTGGGGGGCCAGTTAACTGGTCATAAATGCCTATAGAGACTATTTGTGGTAATCTCCAAGGTTTAAAATCCAGCCAGCTGAAGCAACTACAGCGGCTTTATCACCAACGCATCTCAGGTAATCTCATCACTACATCTGAGTTCGCCGAGCGTTTAGCGGCGATCAGTACTGAAATAAATCAACCTGTATGCGCTTATCTCAATCGTCGCGGTCAAGTTATCCGTGTGGGAGTAGGGACACCCAGACAAACACAAATACCACCATTGGAGCTACCACGTTATGGTGCAGAACGTCTCAGTGGTATTCGTTGTATAGCCACTCATCTGAAGTTAGAAGCACCAAATGAGGCGGCGCTGACTGCTATGGCTATACAACGTCTGGATGCTTTAGTTTGTCTGAATATCACAGGTACAGGATTTACGCGCCGGGGTGGTGGCGCGACTGGATATGTGAAAGAAGCTTACTTGGCTCACCTCGTGGCTAACAGTAAACAGCCAGTTACTAACCAGCAGTGGCATTTCGCTGCTGCTGACTCAGCTATTTATTCTCATGTGTCCCCTCCCCTGAGCTTAGATACTTTAGTTCAACAGGATTTTTTGGACTTAGTTGAAAGCTTAGAATCAGAGTTCCGCCGAGAATATATTGCCCAAGCTGTAGATGCTAACTCTGACCGTGTAGTAATTGTCGGAGTGTTAACTCATAATACAAGTCCGCAAGCATTTGAAGAATTGTTAGCAGAATTAGCACGGTTAGTAGATTCGGCTGGAGGTGATGTACTATATACCTTACAACAAAAGCGATCGCGTATTCATCCCACTACAGTAGTGGGGGAAGGTAAAGTGCAAGAAATTGCGATGACTGCTCAGACTCTAGGCGCAAATCTCATTGTCTTTGACCGCGACCTTTCCCCCGGTCAGGTACGCAACCTAGAAGCTCAAATTGGCACAAGAGTTGTTGACCGTACAGAATTGATTTTGGACATCTTTGCTCAACGCGCCAAATCTGGAGAAGGTAAATTGCAAGTAGAACTGGCGCAGTTAGAGTATATGCTACCAAGGCTAACTGGTAAAGGTAGGGCGATGTCTCGTTTAGGAGGTGGAATTGGTACGCGGGGACCTGGAGAAACAAAACTAGAAACAGAACGTCGTGCTATTCAACAACGCATTTCTCGCTTACAAGCAGAGGTTAGCCAATTACAAGCTCACCGTTCCAGATTACGCCAACGCCGACAACACCAAGATATTCCAAGTGTAGCATTGGTAGGTTATACTAATGCTGGCAAATCTACCTTGCTTAACGCCTTAACTAATGCTGAAATTTATACAGCAGATCGACTTTTTGCCACACTTGATCCCACCACACGGCGCTTAATCATTCCTCAGGCGATCGCTGGTCTCCCTCAAGAAATACTAATTACAGATACTGTGGGATTCATTCATGAATTACCAGTTTCCTTAATGGACGCTTTTCGCGCCACATTAGAAGAAGTGACAGAAGCGGATGCTCTGCTGCATTTAGTAGACTTGTCTCATCCAGCTTGGTTGAGTCATATTCGCTCAACCAGAGAAATTCTATCTCAAATGCCAGTAACTCCAGGACCTGCATTAGTTGTTTTTAATAAAATTGACCGCGTCAGTACTGAGTCCCTAGCCTTAGCCCAAGAAGAGTTTCCCTTAGCAGTATTTATTTCTGCTAATCATCGCCTGGGATTGGAGAATTTACGCCAACGTCTCTCACAACTAATACAATATGCTGTGGGTAGTGATTGATTCCTAGCTAATAGGAAAACAGCAGCTTCCGTTAGCTAAATCTAGCTCATTTCCAGAGCTTTTTTAGCTCGTTTTAACTGTTTCCAAAGCAAATGTATTTGCTTATAGGCTTCCTCTGGAGACAACTTACCAGTAGTTTGTAAATTAGCAATATGGCTAACCCGTTGAGCAAAGTCTTGCAAAGTAGCGTTAAAAGCTAAATATTCTGGCTTAAACTGACCATAGTAGTGATTGTGTGGATAGAAGAAATCACCCAACTCTGATAGCAAATCAACTTCCTGATTCATGGTAATCTACACCCATAGATACATAGATTAAAAATTAGAACGAACCGATTGCGAGCGTGTGAAATCCCTGAGTGAATTAGTCAATATCTAGACATAGCTTATATCCTACAGACATATAGTAGGTTAAACTTCCAATTCTAATTGGATTTTAAGGATTTTTCAAGGGAGAAATCCCATAAATGAGCAGAATTGGCTACCCGCTAACATTTAATCAATGTGCAACCTGAGGTAAATTCAGAATTTCAATAATTTCAGTAAACTACTCTAAGTTGGTAGGAATACGTTTTTTTGATGTATTTAAGCATAATATACTTATTTCAATAATGCAAGATGCAGGAGGAGGCAGGAGGAGGCAGGAGGATGAAGGCAGGAGGTAAATCCAGGACTTGAACGTTTAAATCAGCATCAAATTCTTTCCTCCTGCCTCCTGCCCCCTGCCTTCTGCCTCTCTTTAGTCATCAGCAAATTCTTACCAGGCTCTCATGGATAATTCAGAGAGTTAGCTAAGAATAGAGATAATTCATACTTGGCTGAGTGCATGAGAAAATGAGAGGCTCTAAACTATGAATAAACGTTATTTTTTACAGTTTGGTGCTGCAATGCTGGGCACTGCTTTTTTAACACGTCAAATCAATGGGAGATCTAAAACAATGGCAATATCCAATAATGCGCCTGAATTCAACAAAACAGACGAAGAATGGCGAAAAACTTTAACACCAGAGCAATACAATGTATTGCGGAAGCACGGTACAGAACCTGCTTTTACTAGTCCACTGGACAAGAACTATGAACATGGTACGTATGATTGTGCTGCTTGTGGACAACCCTTGTTTAGCTCGGAAACCAAGTATCATAGTGGAACTGGCTGGCCTAGCTTTTATCAACCAATTCCCGGGGCGATCGCTACTACTGTTGATAATTCATTTATGATGACTAGAACAGAAGTGCATTGTAGCCGTTGTGGTGGACACTTAGGTCACGTATTTGATGACGGTCCAGCCCCTACTGGTAAGCGTTATTGTATGAATGGCATAGCGATGAAATTTATCCCCGCTTAGAATAGGCAGGGAGAGGAAGAATTTATACTTATTTGCCAAAGACCAATACAGTTGTCTTTGGCAATAATCTCTGATGACATCCTGATGATTGATTTTTGTGCTTTAGAATGGAAATAAATCTAGATTAAGCGCTTAAGCTATGAATACTGTTACAGTTAACCTGAAATCAATTATCGACCTGACAGACGAGCAATTTTACCAACTTTGTCTCAAAAATTCAGATGTCAAATTTGAACGCAATGCTCAAGGAGATATAATTATTATGTCACCTACAGGTGGAGAAACAGGAAAGCATAACTTGGAAATAGCTGTCGATTTAGGAATTTGGAATCGCCAACATAAATTAGGAGTCTGCTTCGATTCTTCTACCTGTTTTAAGTTACCTAATGGTGCAAACCGGTCTCCAGATTTGGCTTGGATCGCTCAGGATCGATGGGATTTATTGAGTTCTCAAGAAAAAGAAGTATTTCCAGCGATGGCTTCGCCCGCCGTAGGCATCGCTCCTGATTTTGTTTTAGAGTTGATGTCTCCTAGCGACACACTCAAAGATAGCCAAACCAAAATGCAAGAATATCTCGAAAATCAAGTCAAACTTGGTTGGCTAATTAACCGTAAAGCTAAACAAGTGGAAATATACCGTCAAAATCAACCAGTAGAAATATTAGACTGTCCTAATATCTTATCCGGTGAAGATATACTACCTGATTTTTTCCTCAACTTGCAATCTGTCTGGAATGAATCTTGATCAAATAACAATTGAGTGGTGGGAATAGAAACGCGCTCATCTGACAGAATCGATATCTTTCTGACGTTCTAAATCGAGATCCACACCGAATAGAGGAGAATTTTGGAAAAAATCAACTATGTTCTTTGGCTTAATTTTTGGAGGATGAATTCCTATTTGTCTGGATAAGTACTCAATTAATTCAATTTTTTCTTCTCTGGTGAGGTTGTCTACTTCTTTTAAGAGAAGCACGGATAAATTGCTCATTTTAATTCTCCTCTCAATGGTTTTTAGTTAAAGCTTAACTTTATTTTTGACTACTTTTCCTCTGCCTAGAGATATATATTCTGGAAAATTTACCTATTTCTACCTTCACATTTTGGCAATTGTAATGGTTATTCTATCATCCTTTAAGCCAAGGGGTTTATTCAAATTTGACATAAAAACATATTGCTAATATTCCATATATACAATATACTTCATTTTATGAATTTGTCTAGTATAATAGCTCTACCTATAACCCTAGAACGCCTGATTACTACTCAATAGCTTCGCCAAATTATGAGGGTTGATTGGTTGTAAAAGCGTCTAAACAAACAGGAGTAAACCATTAACAATGACTAGTCCAGAAATAATTACCAGATTAGAAGCACTAGAGATTAATTATCAACAGCTAAGTACTACTGTTGCTGAATTAGCTAATATTATGCGTTACCAGATGCTCCAAAGCGAAAGTGATAGAAGACAAGCAGAGATTGATAGAAGACAAGCAGAGACTGATAGAAGACAAGCAGAGACTGATAGAAATACTTTTATTAATGCAATCTCTAAAAATTCTGAAGATATTGAGCGCTTAACCGAAAGATTCAATCAATTCCTAGAAAATGCAGCAATTGATAGAAATACTTTTATTGATGCAATCTCGGAAAATTCTGAAGATATTGAGCGCTTAA